>ENA-ORNF01000008-ORNF01000008.1-human-gut-metagenome-genome-assembly--contig:-NODE-8-length-171322-cov-6.788260_pt1 | contig 171322 bp, 175 predicted proteins | sample MGYA00242110_ERZ509012 | MGnify/ENA primary metagenome ERZ509012 (study PRJEB26280, sample SAMEA2338714) | human gut metagenome | biome: human gut; feature: human-associated habitat; material: faeces... | reverse complement strand
TAGGCAGATTTGTAATCTATATCAAAAACGACTTCCGTCATAAGTCACCTCATTTTCAAATTTTTTGAAACACAAATCAGCGGCAAATTGCAAGGCAGAATCACCGCAAATTCGCTGCAATAATCGTAATTACACGAATTCAAAACCGTGAGAAGAAACCGCAAAATAATTACACACGCAAAACGAAAACTTAAAAAATCGAGCGTACAAATCGCACGCTCGAAGAATTTTATAAACCGACTTTTTTACGAATAATTTTTCCGTCAGAAGAATACCACTTGTTGTCCCTGCAATATCTAACCAAAAGACCACGCAGGTCGTAAACGCAGGAATAGTAACGGTCTGGCTGAACTTCAATCAACGAAATTACTCCGTTTACGTCGTAATAATACGTCACAAACGGCACTTTACCGTTGTTTGAAACCGTCGCATAATATTGCAAATCGCCGAATTTGTCATAACAGAAAACTGTATTTGGAATATCTTTGTATCGCAAGTCAAAACAGCCATTTGTGTACTCTTTGACCTTAACATTTTTATTTTTTACTTTTACTAAATAATCCTTATCATCTTTGAGAACATAAAGGTCGTAATGCCTTTTATCATTGAAAATAGAGGAATCAACTTCTTCGACAACGTCTTGAAAAGCATCAAAACGCATCTGAGTTGCGGTGGTAAATTTCGGGTCAGGGCCAGCCATTTCCTCTTCCGCAGGAACAGGAACGTCAAAATCCGCTGCACGAACCGCCGTTAGCGATAACATCAAAAATAAAGTCGTTAATAAAAATTTTCTCATAACGTCATTATACAACCATATTTTTTTTGTGGCAATAATGACGTTATTTTTCCTCAATCGGTTCAAGATTATTTTTTTCGCTTTCGATTTTTTGAAGTTCAATTTTTGCATCGAAAGGCGAAACGTTGTCGAGTTCGCTGATGGCAGTTTGTTTGCTCATTGTGCCGGAATTTATTCGTTTTACAGAATTTTCAATCGTTTCAGATTTGTCCTCAGGAATCGGGTTGCCCCAATCAACTTTAACCTCTTCAACGGGGGTATGATTTAATGCCATTGCACATTTTACAAGGTTTTCGAGTGCACCGTTAAATGAAACTTGTTTGATATCGTCGATTTTCGTCAAAGATGACATGAAAATTTTACGCAAACTTTCGCCCGACATATTGTTCGTAATGTCCATGCCGTAAGCCTGCGGCGGTGTTTTAGTCATAATATAGAAAAATTTCATCAACGTTTCAATGTGCTGATGCACGGCATTTTCCTGCAAATCAGCCGTGATATATTCCGCCTTGATGCCGTCACGACCGACAGGAACGAAATCACGATTCGGAAATTCAGCCTTGCCTGTGACAGGGTTAAATTCCAAATTCTCGTTGCTACCAGTCATTTTCGGGTTTGCATGCCTGTTTAAAATTTTCGAATTTTGGCTCACCGTGAGCATCAACTCCTCAACGAGCGATTTGCAACGCACATAGTCACTTTGACCAAAATATTCATCACTCTCAGCGGTATTTTTTACAGGAAAAATCAAAAATCCGTCCCAAACGTCTGAAAAATCATCAAATGCAGGAATTTCAAGTTCGCTTTCAACGTCCAATTTTTCCGTAAAATTTCCATTTCTAAAAAGCCACAATTCGTTCTCAACAGAGCCTTTGCGGTGTTTTTCAATCAGTTTGAAATTGTACTGTTTTCCATTCACAAACTCTGTCAATGTGTTGATTAAAATATGCCCCAAAACGTGATTAATGTTGCCTTTTTTGAAAACAGGAAACCACGTTGCCGGCGAAACAGAAGTGATTTCAACCCCATATTCGCCGAAACATACCTTAAACAGACCATTTCCGAACCTCGAAACGTCAACGTAAACTTCTTTCAAAACAGAGAGAAAATTATTTTGTTTTTCAATTTTGTCCCAAATTGTCTGAAAAGTTCCGTTAACATTGAGATATAACCCTTGATTTGTCAACAAATTTTTATAGAAATCTGTCATTGCAAAAAACAAATTTAGTTCAACGAAAGTCTGTGCCGTTGTAGAGTCAAGAGGATATTTTGCACAAATTTTTGCATAAGTTTTTGCAAAAGCCGTTTTGAAATTTCCGTCATACATGTCTCGAAAAACGTCATAGTTCAAAAGCCTTGTTACAGTAGCACTATCAAGATTTAATTTTTTATTTTGTTGAACGATATTAAAATCGGTAATCATAAAATTTCCTTTTTATTAATTGTTAAATCGAGCAGTAAGCCTTTAAGCAGAAGTCTTTGCGGCAAGTTCTTTTGCCGTTGCATTGAAATCTACATCGATTAATTTTGCTTTTGAGGCGAATTTGTATTCGGTGTAAACCCCTTTGCCCTCGAATGTGTAAGTTGCAAAGTCACCTTCCACGCCATTTATAGGCATTGCAGTAACTTTTGCTTTGTAAATACAAATGTGGCAATCGCCGCCTGAAATGCTGTCAGTGCCGTCAATTTTTGCTTGAAGTTGGAAGTAATCGGGCTTGTCGCCATCATCTAAACTGAATGTCGCAGATTTTCCGTCTGTTGAGGCAGTAACCGAGCCGCCACTGAGGGCTGAAAGTACATCAAGGCTTAACTCTGCGTATTCTGACGAGAATGAAACCGCCTTAATTTTTGATGCGACCGCAAGAGTTTTTTCGTCGCCTGTAAGTTCTTTTTCGTCAATGTCAAAAGTTACCGAAAGTTGTCTGATACCAGGGACATCGACCCCTGCTCCGACCGTAAATTTTGTCGAACTATCTTCCGTAATTGGAAAAATTTTAAGGTCATTTATGCCTAAAAGTGCTGTCTTTCTTGAGATTGTCATAAAATCCTTCTTTCTTATCTTGTATGTATTATTTTTAAATCAAATGAAAAAACGTGCCTGCCGTTTTTCTCTTTTTCCTTGTAACACGGGGGTTGTAGAGGTCTTATCAACATCATTTTCCCGTTTATTGAAAGAGGTTTTTCATATTGTTTTGGCGGATAAAAGCAATCATAGACTGTGTTTACAATAGATTCAGCCTCTTTCATCGATTTGTTTTTAACGATAACCGAAACGGTCGTTTTCTTTGCAATGTCGCTAAATTCGCCACCCTTGCACTGGAGAATCAACTTTTTCTTATCTGTCAAAAAATCGTCGAAATTAAATGCGACTTCTTCGCTTGAAACGGCGTTTTTTTCCACCAAAAATTCTTTTAAATCGTTGAGAATTGTCATAATAAAAACACCTCTCTGAGCATTAATTTGCCGTCAAAATCCTCGTAATTGTTGACTTGTATAACTTTGAAATTATCTTCGTCATAAGAAATTATGTCGCCGACTCGAACTTCGTCGATGCAAAACATTCTTGCAGGCTTAGTTTTCTGCGTGGAAAGTGAGTTTGGGTCACTTTTTATTGCAAATTCGAACTTACAATTTATCGACTTAATTTCAGAAATCGTCGGAACATCGTATTCATCAACATCTTGAACCGATTTCAAAACGGCAGTGTCATTTAGTAAATGTTTTAACATTTTTCCTCACAATCAACGAATATCGTAGTTTTTGACCGTCCACTTCTTCACAAAATTGAGAGCCTCATTTGAGAGAAGTGCCCCCAAATTTTCTCTGTCAAAATAACTTACGGAAGAATTGCCCAAAGTCACTGATGATATGCCTTTTTGCCTGTTTTTATCATGAGTTGACGGAAATGAAATCGCAAAAGCTTCTTCCATAACCGCATTTTCAATTTCAACGGGCATTTCGGGCGAAAAATCACGAGGAAACTCCAATTTTTGCGTTGAAGATTTTTTGTTGCCAACAAAGTTAAAATTGTTGATTTTCATTGTGGCAAAAATCAAAGCCTGCTCTTTTTTTAACGTCGTCAAATCCGTCCAAGCCTCGGAGTTGGGGCGATTTTGAAAATAGGAATCGGCGGTTTCGACCGTCACAAAAGAGTTTTCATATAATGTAATTGTCATTTTAAAATCCTTTAAGAAAAGCCCGACATAAAGTCGGGCGGGGAAACAATAGTGCCATAAGCACGGGATAAAATTTTTGAAAGCCCGCACCCTACAAGGATTTGCAAGGTACAGGCGGCAAACAACTATGAATTAGTATCTGTCGTTTTAGGAGCAGCCGGTTGCAAAACCGCAAACGGATATCTTGAAGTTGAACCACGTCTGTTTACGGGGTTTGCGACCTGAATACCCAATCTCATTACGCATCTGAGTGCAACCATATCTTGTTGAGCGAGGTTGTAAGCGATTGTACCGTCAGTGTTTTGAATGATTGCTTGATCAAGAACTTTGTAAGTCAAATCTTGTCTAATTGAGTAAACTGCTTTGCTGAAATCGCCTGCAATCATTAAGGCTTTGGTCAAATCGAACACGCCACCTTTTTCATCGTAAACGAGTTGTCTGCCGACGAGAGTATTCGGCACTTCGCTTGTCAATGCAGGCATATAGAGCAACTGACCGTTTTTATCACGCAAACTGCGGAATTTTGCTTCCATAGTTCCGTCAACGTAGAAACCTGAAACTCTGAAACCGTCAGCCTCAACCTTAGCCATCAAGCCATTTTCGCCGATAATATCTTCGGCAACGTCGCTTCCGGTACCTAAAGTTACGAAATTTCCAGCGGCAATTGCAGCTGGAACGATTGCAGTCGGGTAAGAAGAGGGTTTGTTTGTTCCAAAGAAAATCGCTGAATCGATTGCAATACCGAAGGCTTCGACAATTTGAGGTTTCAAAGCAGCCCAAATATCGTAATTTGCATCGTCCAAAACAGCCTCAGGGATTGGGATAATGACCGCAATTTCTTCTGCCGTGAGGGTCAATTTGTCCCATTCAGCGTTTGTTGTTTTCTTGAGAGCCGTATCGCCATTCAAGAAGTAAGCGTTCGGCAAAGAAGCCGCAATCGGCAATGTTTGTTGCTTTGCACTCATATTCGGCAACTGTTTAAACAAACCGAGTGCCGCAGAAGCAACTGGCATATTTTGGATAATTTCGTTCGAAACGTCAACAGGGATAAGTGCATCGGCGTTCGTTCTTGAGATATAAAGTGCATCTTGTGTCATTTTTTAATCCTTTCTAAATTACCTACCGAGGGCAGAGCGAATGTAATTGTTCATTTGTTGCGAAGTTGTGTAATTAGAAGCCCTTCCGCCTCTAAAGACAAACCCGTGACGAGTTTTTTCGCTTTTAAACAAAAACGGATTTTCATTTTTATAAACCTTCAAAAAACCGTCCAAATCCTCACATTCCACTGGAATTTCAGACAAAACCAAATTCGGTTTTAAGCAGCCGATTTTTTCGAGTTTATGCAAAATTTCGCCCTCGTTTTTTTGCTTTGTTAAATTTTCAATCTGACATTTTGCTTCATCAAAATTCTTTTGAAGCGTTGTCTTTTCTTCATTTGAGGCATTTAATGCCGTCCGATATTTCGCACATTCACGGTGAAGTTTCGCAACCTCAGAATTTTGCGAAATATTTTTTTGAGCCGCAGGCTCTTCGTTTTCAACCACTGGTTGATTTTCCGAAAGTTCGGAAACACTTAATTCTTCTGTCATTAGGACTCCTTTCAGACATTAAAACTTTTTGACCAAATCCGCATCATCAGCGGATTAAAGCATTCTTTTTATTCCGTTTAAAAAATTTATGCAATCCTCTGTCTGTTGTTTTTGCAAAATTTTCTCTTTTTCTTTTTCGTATTTTGCAAGCGAAATCAGAGCAAAACAGAGTTTTTTCGGAGTTGCAGACCAAAAATCCTCATCGCTCCAAAGAAGATATTTTCGAGCAATGGAATAATTCCCTTCAAAGTCATAAAACTTACCGCTGCTGACCGTTTTTTTGTATTTGGGATTTATACTTTTCAAATCGTCCAAAAACCGTACCACATCCGGCAAAAGATTCTTAAAATGAACTTTAAAAATCGCAAGTTCATCAAGCGGAATTTCTCTGTTTTTCGAAAAATATTTTTTGACCTTTTTAACACCCTCAATACCGTGATGTTTGAACACCGAAACAGCAAGCGTATCAATGATTTCAGTTCCAGAAAATTCGTTTTTCAAAACAAATTTTTCATAAATTTCATAAAATCCTATGCCCAAAATCGTCTCTAGAATATCAATCGATTTATGGTCTAAATCGCACTGGTAAAAAACCCCGTCAACAGTGATAATGCAGGGAAAATTGCATATATTATTTTTCATATTAAATTCCATTTACCGCATATTTTAAATTTGCATTGTTATACTTGATATTTTCGGCGGTAATACTTGCCAAAAGGGATTTGTTCTCGAGCAAATACCTTTGAACGTCCTTTGAGTCCCACGCCTTGACGTTGAAATTGTTCACAACAACATTCTTTCGGTCAGTTTGAGCATTGTTATACGCAACATTTTCCGCCGGACTCAAAACTCGCTCGCCACCTTTTAACACTGATAAATATTCCGATGTACCAGGGAGCGAATAGCCCGTCCCAGAGGGGATTACGCCACCTGAATGGTGAGAAGGCAAAATTGAACCGAAAAGACCCAATAATCCGCCACCAAAGAAACTTGCCCCACCAATCGAGTTGGACAGGGCATTTCCGGTGGTTGTGGAGATAAGCCCGTTCGTAATTGCATCTTGGATTGCTTTAATGAAATAATTTTTCAAATCATTCAAAACACCCTTCATAATATCGCCGAAATCCTTTGTGCCATCAATCATATCGCTGATTGCAGAATTAAAAATTCCAGCAAGTTTATCAGAATTGCCCGACAAAGAAGTTGCACACAAAGATGCTTCTTGATAAGTATTTACGAGGTTTTGAGCCATTTCAACCTGCTGTGAATTTACCTCAGACAACTTGCTTGTCGCTTCTGTCAAATTTTGAACAGTTTGCAATGTCGTTTTAATTTGCCCAATTTCCTCTTGATAAGCGGATTTTGACGATTTAGCCGTGTCATTTAATTTGACCATAACCGTCGAAACTTTTTCTAAGTCAGACTTGCTTTTTCTCATTTCAGAAAAAAAGTTCGTCCATTCATTTTTCTTATCTCTATTCATAAAAACCTTTCTTTTAAGTTGTATTTCCGTAGCACAAGTAAGATTTCAGTTTTAACACTATTTGTGTTAATTTTAATCAACGGCAAATGACACTATTGGTGTTAACAGAAAATTCAGATATCGGTTTTAACACTATTCGTGTTATTTGTTGCTATTATTGGGATTAATAGGTGATAATTCTTTTTGCGAAATGGGATTCGTAAAAAGTGACAGCATATCTTGTCTCGTCCATTGTGTCGTCGTTTTCCTTTACAGGTACATCGTCCTCATAGCGAGACTTTTCGTCCTCTGATGGGTATCTGTAAATTCTAAATTCTCGGAGAGTATTTTTGCAGCGTTCGCCATTGATTATAAAATTATCGTAATTTATCAATCCTCTCAAAACAGCGATACTGTCTTGCAAACGAGGTTTTTCTTCGTAGATAATCATATTTGGCAAAGCCTGTCGGAGTTTGTGATTTTGTTCTGGACGGGCATTATCGGCGTTCAAAAATCTGAAAAAGCGACCATACTCTTTTTGTTTTTCGTTAATCCACCGAATAACGTCAGTTTCGTTGAGTCTTGAGCCATAAAGTTCATCGATTTTATAGTAAACTTTATTTTTTGTAATGCCGTACAAGCCGCATGATAGTGGGTGATTCCAGCCCCAATCCAGTCCTAAAAAATACTCGGTAAAATCGTAGTCCGCAATTTTTTTGAGAATTTCACCGTGAGAGCAGGTATGTTTTATCGGAGAAAAAGTGTCGTAAACAAGACCGTCTGCGACCACCCAAAGCCCTTTGATTTTGCGGGCTTCAAACACCCCTCGATAAAGTTTTTTTTGATTTTCAATAAAAGTTTTCGACAGATTCAAATTATCTTCCATTGTAAAATGAAAATAGTCAAAAACGCTTCTTACAGCAGAGTTTCCATCGAGATACGGTTTGATTTTTTCGACATAAAGCCAATGGTTGGGGCTTTCAGGATTGCTGTCCGCCACGAGCCTTGCCCTTTCAGAAGTCAAACGGCTAATGGCCATATTATAAAAGGAGTAGTGGTGTTTGGGAAGTTCGTTTGCGTACCAGAAATCCCACGTTCCGCCTTGAATTGCGGCATCGCTGTCGGACTTTCCGCCCCCTGTAACAAAGCAGGAATAATTTTTGCCCCAAAGTTTTATGTCGAGTTCGCCCGATTGAGAATTGTATTTGCAAGTTGCACCGTGATAGTTTCTCAAGTAGGGCAGAAGTTCTGTCAATACGTTGTTGCGGACTGTTCCTTTTGAATAGCCAGAAAAAACCTTCAAATAATCGTTGCCAATATACGAAAAAATCTGAGGGATTTTATAAATGACAGAAAGCGTTTTCCCCGAACGGGCTGCACCGTCACAGAGGGTGAAAAACTTCATGTTTTCGGGCTTTTTGCTCAAAAATTGTTTGTGCTTTTTTCCGTATTTAGATTTTGTCCAATCAATCGGCATCGTCGTCTCCATCAGCCATTTTTTCAAGGCTTGAAAGATATGCTTTTTGCACCTCAAGAGGAAGCATACCGTCTGTTTTAGCCTCTTTTGAACTACTGCTCATCGCCTTACGTTCTTCCGGTGTCGCAAGAATTTTGTAAAGAGCGATTTGCAGTGTAGGAGTAGTGCTTTCATACCATTTCGCACGAAGTTTTTGTTTAATCATCGTGCGATTGCTCTCGATTGCGTCTTTGATTGCGTCAGACTTATCAAGTCCATAAACGTAAAACGTCGATTTTGAAAATGGTAAAAGTGCAATCAAATCGTTGATAAACAAAAGTTTATAGTCCGAAATCAGGGAAAGACAATCATTTACAAGTTTTTTGTATTCAGTTTTTTTAATCGGCAATTTTTTCTTTTTTTCAGCCATAAAATCCTCAAATTTTTTGATAATGCGTTACGACATCGCCCAAAACTTCGGTTTTATTATTGAAATTCCTCCGTAACTGGACGTAAATTGGCTGGTTGTTTTCATCAACTCTACGAGTTTTTTTGAAATCACCATAATAAAAATTTTCACCCGACTTTGTTCCTTTCGGAACAGTTGCAAGATATTTTTTCCTTTGCAAAATTGCCTTTTCATAAGCACTGTCGGCTTTTCGACCATGTCGGTCTTTTACCTGAATATCGTAATTCTTGTCTTGCTCAATCAACCTCGAAACTGCAGCGGAACAATTCGGACAATGACCGTATTCCAAGCAGCGATAGAGTTTTCCTCGAGTAGGCAACAAAATTTTTTCGGCAGCATAAAATTGCCTGCCGCAACAAGATAACATTGCTAACCCCTCCTTCAAAAAATCAGTTCGTCAGTTTTCACGCCTGTTCAGGACTTATGTGAACCTTTTGAACCCAAAGGCTGATTTTAATATAGCAGTTATTTTTTCACTCTGCAAATCGACCGTATAACAAAAATAACAAGTGTGACAAAAAAGAGGAATTGTAAATATTTTGTTACAAACGGCATTTAAAGAGAGTGTTTAAATCTTGCAGAAATGGCTGTAGCAGTAAGTGTTTAGCCATTTTCAAAATCAAGAAATACGGACATGGCTGATTTCTTGAAAAAGCGAACTTTTTAATTTGTTTTTCGTTTTACAAAGTGTCAGAGGAAAAAAATTATGACAGAAAAATGCACAAAATATGAAGCATACTCAATGTTTGCAAGCGAAAAAGACTTTTTTGACCACTTGCAAGAATGTGACGATTGCAAAAAAGAATTCGAAAAAGAACTCCGCTTATCCGCACTAATACAGGATTCTGCCTCAACATACAGGGCGATGGTGAAAAAAAATAACACAAAAAAATTAATGTGCAAAATCGCCTGTGTACTTGTATTATTCATTTCTTTCGGGGTATTTACGGGTTTTGAGGTCAAACGACATCAGCGTTTTGACAATTTCGTCAAGGCAAATACCGAAACCTCTGTTATCTCTCAAGACGGGCTTCCCGTGGACGATTACGGCTTTTTTGATTACAACTAAGGATTTCCGACTTGAAACAAATTATTGATAATTATAAAAACAGCGTAAAGGCAATAATCAAGAACCTTACAGGCAATCCAAATGAAGATTTGGAGCAAGAGGTCTTTGTCAGAGTGTGGAAAAACCTCGGAAAATACGATGAAACAGGCAAATTCCGCCAATGGATAAGCACAATTACCTCAAATATCTGCAAAGACTACCTAAAATCGGCATACAACCGCTATTCATCACTGTTTTCGCCAGACGATGAAACTGAAAATTTGCCCGATAACAGATGCGACCTATCCGAAGTTTTCGAGCAAAAAATGAGGAGAAACAAAGTTGCAAAAGCAATCCTCAAACTTCCCAAAAAACTACAAGAAGCAATCGTACTCTACGAAATCGACGGTTTAGATTACCAAGAAATCGCTGACAGGTTGAAATGCCAGTTAGGTACAGTAAAATCAAGGATTTACAAGGCAAGGCAGGCACTTTACGACAAATTACAAGACGTCTTATAAACAAAACAAGAATTACATACGAGAGAGAAAAAACAAGCCCTCAAAGGTTTACACAAAAAAAGAAAGGCACAAAATGAAAAAATCACTATTATTAGCATCAACTTTACTTTTAGCAATGCTCTTCAATGTACCTGCTTTTGCCGAAGAGGACAAACTTGCTGATGCTGGCTGCAACTTCAAAATGCCGCCTATGCACCGTAAAATGCCCAAATTGTACGATAAAAATGGCAAAGAACTCACTGCCCCTCCGAAAAAGGGTCAAAAGGTCTATGATGCAAAGGGGAACGAACTTCCACCTCCGCCAAAAATGGACAAAAAAATGCCCCCAAAACCAGACCTCAACTTAACAGAAGCACAAAAGGCTAAAATGGATAAAATTCGTGAAGAATCAAAAAAAAAGATGAAGCCGATTCGCAAACAAATCCATGATTACCAAAATCAAATTTGGGAAATCAAAGAAAATGACTCGCTTTCTTGTGAGCAAAAACGAAAAAAAATTCAGCCGATTTTTGAAAAAATTCAAAAATTGCAAAATCAAAAAAATGAAATTCGAAAGGCTGATATGCAGCAGTTTGAGTCACTTTTGACGAAAGAGCAAAAGCAAAAACTTGAGCAGTTCAAAAAAACTCACAAGCCACCAATGAAGCATCATCATCCGCATCACCCACCAATGATGCCCGTTTTCCCTGATTAAAAGTTTACACTGTCACCATAGACATAAGCCCCCGAAAATCCAACTTTCGGGGTTTTTCTTTATCAAAAATTATGCAATAATAAAAAAATGAACTATATCCCGAATAAAAACGACCAAAATGCAATGAAATCAATGTTTAACGACATTGCAAAAAATTACGATTTTTTAAACGACGTAATGACGTTTTTTACTCAAAAATCAATAAAAAACTCCGCAATAAACAGTCTCAAGCCCAATCACAGCAACATTTTAGACGTTTGCACCGGCACGGGTGACATTGCAATAATGCTTGCGAAAAAATTTCCCAACGCAAGCATCACTGCTCTCGATTTCTCTCTCGAAATGCTAAAAATAGCAAAAATAAAATCAAAAAATTTAAACATAAATTTTATCAACAACAATGCACTAGACATGCCGTTTTTAAACAATTCATTTGACCTTTGCACAATTTCATTTGGGTTAAGAAATTTGCCTGACATAACAGCCGCAATCAAAGAAATTCACAGGGTTTTAGCCACAAACGGCGAACTTCTCATTATAGACCTTGGTAAGCCAAAAATGAATTGGCTCTATCCTTTAATTTTGGACAAAGTTATTCCCATTCTCGGCAAAATTTTTCACGAAAACAAATATCCGTATCAATATCTCGTCGAAAGCCAAAAGGATTTCCCGTCACCGCAGAATTTGTCAAAAGTTCTGCAATCAGTGGGATTTGCCGATACAAAAATTCGCAATTTTCTCTTCGGCACAATCACCGTTCTGACCGCTGAGAAGTCTAAATGATATGTTCTTTAATCGCTTTAACCGCCGCCTGAACTCTATCATCGACACACAATTTTTGCAAAATGCTACAAACGTGTGCCTTTGCCGTGTGTACACTGACGATTAATTCTTTCGCAATCTCAGTGTTGCTCTTGCCTTGAACAAGATGTTTCAAAACTTCAAGTTCACGGTCGGTCAACTGAGCCCTTGCGTCCGAAACGTCTGTTCTCTGTAATTCCGAAATATTTTCAGGTTTCGGAAACAAATCCAACGCAGCCCTTGCGACAGTAGCATCAATCCAGCATGCACCTTTTGCCACATTTATAATAACTTGTGACAAAACATTCGGGTCGATATCCTTCAAACAGTAAGCACAAGCACCTGAACCAAGTGCCGCAACGACCTCTTCCCCTCTTTCGTGAGAAGTCAAAATGATAACGTTTGTGTTGGGAGAAATTTCCTTCGTTCTTTGAGTTGCCTCAAGACCATTCATTCCCGGCAATCCTAAATCCATCAATACCACGTCAGGTTTTTCTTTGGCAATTATCTCAAGTCCGCTATTCGCATCTTCCGCCTCGCCGACAACGCTGATATGCTCAAATTCATTCAACGTCGAACGCAAACCGATTCTAGTCAATTTGTAGTCCTCGATGATAACCACTCTTACCTCATCTGTTACAGTTGCATCCATATTTTTCTCCATTTCAAGTTTATAACAGAATAATAATCCTTTTAAAGCCTTTGTTTATTAGTCTAAAAGATAGTCCACTCGGACTATATATTTGAGACCAGTTCGCTTATCATATAAAAAGATCCTGTTATTATCGTAAGATTTTTCCCATTAGAATAATTTAATATATTTGCGGTTTTATAGAATTTTTGAAATTTTATATTCAAAGATTCATCAATTTTTTCATAAATTTCTTCCGCCGAAACGGACAATTTATTCCCAAATTGATTTAGAAATACGTCATCTCCAGCACGAAACAACGTATTCACGACCTTATCGTATTCTTTTGTAGATAGACAGCCATAAATCCAAACCCTATGTTCGTTTGGAAAATAAAAATCCAAATTTTTTCTGAGCATTACAGCCGCATCGGCGTTATGTGAACCATCAACAATCCTATTTAATTTTTTGTCATACTGAAATCTTGCAGGAATGAATGCAGTTTTTAATGCAGTGTTTATTGATTTTTCGGTAATGTTCAAGTCCATTTTTTTCAATTCTTCAGCAATTTTTAACACCAAGGATAAATTCTGACATTGGTGCAAGCCCCACAAAGCAAATTCGTGTTTTTTCCCGTCAAAAACTGCGTAATTTACCCCATTTTCAAACTCAATCTCAACTTTTTTGTCAGCAAAAATTATCGGTACAGATTTTTCACTCGCAACCGACGAAATCGTGTCTTTACCCAAGTTGTTGGCATTTACGACACATTTAACATTTTCTTTTATAATTCCTGCTTTTTCAAATGTAATTTTTTCAATCGTATCGCCAAGCCTATCTTTGTGGTCAATCGAAATCGACGTAATCGCCGTAATCAAAGGTTTTTTGACAACATTCGTCGCATCAAATCTTCCACCCAAACCTGTTTCAAGGACGACAAAATCAACTTTTTTATCGTAAAAATACTTGAATGCAGCCGCCGTAAGGATTTCGAACTCCGAAAGGTCGAGGTAATGTTTCTTGCCCAAGTTTTCAACAAAAGAAATATACCGAACAAAATCCTCGTCTGAAATATCTTCGCCATTAACCTTGAAACGCTCGTTATACTTGAAAATATGAGGGCTTGTATACAACCCGACATTATATCCGGATTGTTTCAATATTTCCGCTGTAAGCGTGCAAACAGAACCTTTTCCGTTCGTTCCTGCAACGTGAATGACATGCAAATTATCCTGAGGGTTTCCACAGAGTTCCAAAATCGCAGAAATCCGTTCCAGTCCTAATTTTATGCGGAACTTTCCACTTGAGTGTAATAATTTTTCTGTGTTTGAATAATTTTTGTCTATCATTTTATAATTGATAAAAGGTTTTCGATAATTTCTTGTTTTGCTTGTGGTCTTGAGTGCGAATATGCCGATTTAGACATTTTTTTGATGTAATCGGGGTTATTGACGAGCGATTTGACGAGTTCCAACATTCTTTCCCTCTTGAAATCCTTGTCCTCACAATAAAGTGCAAAGCCCATCTTTTCAGCCTCATGGGCGTTTTTGCGTTGGTGATCAGCCGCCGCATAAGGATATGGAACTAAAATGCACGCCGAACCGCAAAGGGTCAATTCCGACAAACTCAACGAGCCTGCACGGGCAATTACAATGTCTGCAGACTTGAGAGCGTAATACATTTCATCAAAATATGGACGAATAACAAGGTTTGTATTTTGCGAATAATTCGGAAAATATTCCGAAATTTCCTTGATGAAATCGTCATATTTCTTTTTGCCCGTTTGGATTACAAACTGGACATCGAGTTCCTCAACCATTGATTGAGCAGCCTTAATTGCAGTTTCATTAAGGGTTTTCGCCCCTTGCGAACCGCCTGTCAAAAAAATTGTCATTTTATTTCGCAAGCCCAATCTTTCTCGAGCCTGTTCCTTCGTAACAGTCAAAAATTCACTTCTGACAGGATTTCCCGTACAAATAACATTTTTATTTTTCAAAAATGTCTTCGAACTTTCAAATGCGACCGAAACGACCTTGGCACGAGGTGCGACCAATTTCGAGACCAATCCGGGGATTGCATCGCAATCGTGAATCATCAATGGCACGCCCATAAACGGTGCAACTAGTGCAATCGGAGCAGAAACGTATCCACCAGTTGTAAAAACGGCATCAGGATTGTATTTTTTAACATACAAAATCGCCTTAATCACAGCAATCGCAAGCATAAAGAAGAATTTCACAAGTCCGAAGCTCAATTTTCTCGGCATACCCATTACAGAAATAGGCAAAAACTCAACGCCTGTAATCTTTTTTACGATATCGTATTCCATGTTTTTAGGATTACCGATATAATAAATTTTTGCAGTATCTTCACGTTTCAAAAGTTCCTGCACAACGGACATTGCGGGGTAAATGTGACCTCCAGTACCTCCGCCTGAGATGAAATATACATTTTTTTTAGACATCGTTTGACCTCGAAATTCTTATTTTTGAAATATTTAAAAGCACCCCAATCATGCACATCGTGATGATTAAAGAAGTACCACCGTAACTGATAAACGGCATCGGAACGCCTGTTGCCGGGACAAAGGAACTTGCAACTGACATATTAATAAACGCTTGGCTGCCGATAGAAACCGTGATTCCTGTCGCCAAAATTTTGCCAAACATATCCTTACAATTCGCCGCAATCCTTATACCACGGTAAATTAACCACAAGAACAACCAAATTATCGCAATGCAACCGAGCCAGCCCCATTCCTCACCGATTACGGCGTAAATGAAGTCAGTGTGGGCTTCTGGAAGCCATTCCAATTTTTGTCTTGAACCGCCAAAACCTACCCCGAAAAATCCGCCCGAAACGAACGCCAGCAAGGACTGGATAATGTTGTAACCTGCACCGTAAGGGTCTGCTTCCGGATTGAGCCAAACCTTGATACGGCTTAACTGATAAGGTTTGATAATCAAGGAAAGTACGAAACCGCCCCCAAGTATCATCATTCCAATCAACTGTGCAGGACCGCCCGAAACCAGATAGCACGTCAGGCAAATTATACTGAAAATAATTACCATACTTAAGTTCGGCTGAATGATTGTCAGAAAAGCAATTACGCCAATCGGTGCAAAATATTTTTGCCACTTGTCCGTATCAAAAATATTCGCATCGTTTTTAAAAGCACAAGCAAGCAACATCGACACCGCAAGTTTTGCGATTTCGGAAGGTTGGAACTGCAAAGGTCCTAACGCAAGCCAACGTTTTGCCCCGTTGACAGTTACCCCTAATGGCGTAAAGTCAATCAACAAAAGTAATACGACAACTATCCAAGCAAATTTTACGGCAAAGCCTTCAAGTTTTTTGTAATTGTATCTCGACAACTTACACATTGCCCAAAATCCAATAAAAAAACAAATAAGTTGCTTTATGGCGAAACTTCCTGGGTTTGTGCCGAGAGCAACGCACTTTGATGCCCCAGCTGACAAAATCATCATGATGCCAAACAACGCCAAAAAGCCCGTTATAATCATCAAACCTTTATCTGGCGGGGACAGGATATACCCCGTCGGTGCTATATTTCCTTGTACTCTATATCTTTGTGCCGACATATTTCTTAAATTCTTCTCCTCTGTGTTCAAAATTGTCAAACATGTCGAAACTTGCGCAAGCAGGCGAGAACAGGATTATTTCGTTCTCGTATTCAATCGCTTTATCAATCGATTCTTCGAAAGTTTTTGCTTCGTAAATATTCGTATAACCGTGTGCCTCAAGGGCTTCTTTAAATCTTTGTGTCGCTTCACCAATCAAAATAACGTTCTTAACGCACTCTTTCGTCTTTTCGCAAAGTCCATTCAAGTCCGTCATTTTGTCTCGGCCGCCCATAATAAGTGTTACGTCTTTATTCGGAAACGCTCTCAAGGCAACTATTGTCGCCTCTGTGGTTGTCGATTTTGAGTCGTTATAAAATTTATGCTTTCCGTCCGTTCCGACATACTCAATTCTGTGTTCAACAGCCTTGAACGTTTTAATTCTTTCACGGATAGTTTCTGTTGAAACTCCGCATAACTTAGCCACAATCACCGCCACCATTACGTTTTGGACATTGTGTTCGCCAACAAGCGGAATTTCGTTAACAGAGATAATTTTCTCAGCATCTTTTCTGCGTTTGAACATTACCTTGCCGTCTTTGACATAGCAACAATTTTTGTCACATTCTTTCGCAAAAATAAATTTTTCGTACGGATATTTTGCGGCAAATTCTGAAACTTTCGGGTCAACACCGTTAAAAACCGCAAAAGTCGGGGCTTTTTCGGGTGCAAACAATTTCGCTTTTGCCTTGAAATAATTGTCCAAACCATCGTGCCAATCGATGTGATTTTCCGTCCAATTCAAGAAACACGCAATAAACGGCTGAATTGTCGGAGAAAGTTCGCACTGGTAAGAACTCATTTCGCAAACAAGATAGTCATGTTTTTTATCAAGCAATCTTGTCGGGGGAACGCCGATATTTCCGCAATACGGAGCATCAAAGTCACCTGACAAAAGGTGCGAAACCAAAGATGTCGTAGTCGTTTTGCCGTTTGTACCGGTAATTGCGATGAAAGTCGATTCTGTTTCGTCAAATGCAAGTTCAACCTCGCTCATATACGGGATATTACGCTCTTTGAGGCGTTTATAAATTTCCTTTTTCGGCGAAATGCCAGGGCTCATAATCGCAAGATAAGCACCGTCAATGAACTCGTCGCTATGACCGCCCGTTTCGACCTTTATGCCTTGTTTTTCAAGGTTTTCAATAAGTTCCTTATCTTTTTCTTCTGCGAGTTTAAATTCGGTCAAGTAGCAGTCAGCACCCCTTGAAGCAAGGTATTCTGCCGCTGCCGTGCCACTTTTTGAAAGTCCGCATATCAAAACTTTTTTACCAAACCATTTTCTCTTCATAATTTACCTCAATACAAAAAACGATAAAGAACAACCGCACAAGCCGAAAAAATTAACGTTACCGCCGTAAACACTGCTACGACCTTCGTTTCCTTCCAGCCGCCAAGTTCGAAATGGTGGTGAATCGGAGTCATTCTAAAAATTCTATTGCCTGTCAATTTGAAACTTGCAACCTGAATAATTACCGACAAAGTTTCGCCCATATAAATAATTCCAATCGGAATTAACCAAAGTTCGAATTTGCCCATAACCGCAATCGCACCAAGCACGCCACCAAGAGCCAACGAGCCTGTATCGCCCATAAACACCTTCGCCGGGTATTTATTGAAATACAAAAATCCAAGAGTTGCACCTGCAATCGCTGCTGAGATAATCGCAATTTCCGTATTGCCCGAAATCATTGCAATTATTACACAAGCGACCAACGAAACCACCATATTTGATGCAGCCAATCCGTCCAATCCGTCCGTCAAATTGACCGCATTCGAAACGCCGACCATAAGAAAAATTGCGAACAATGGATACAACCAGCCCAAGTTAATCGTCAACGCCCCAAAAGACACCGTAGTTCCACCAGTTACGGTCATATACAATGCTGGCAAAAGTGCAATCGCAATCTGCAAAAACAACTTTCTTCTCGGAGTTAAGCCCTCATTGTGATGTCCACGAATTTTGATGATATCGTCCATCAAGCCCGCAAACATATAAAAAACAAATGTCATCAACAACAAGCACGCTTGTGTCGAAAGTTTTTGTGCCATAACAAGTGCAATAACCGACCCAACAAGTGCCGAGCCAACTATGAAAACACCGCCCGTTGTAGGTGTTCCGCTTTTCTTTGCGTGTGATTCGGGTGCACATTCTCTAATCGACTGCCCGAACATTTTCTTTTTCAAAAAATCTATATAAACGACCCCCGAAAGAAGTGCCAAAACGACCGCCACGAGTGCCGCTACGATAATTAACGACATTTTTTAATCTCCTCAATGATTTCTTCAAATTTCATGCTTCTCGATGCTTTCAACAAAACGTAAGCACCGTCTTTAAATTTTCTATAAATATATTGTGCAATGGATTTTTTATCCTGAAAATGCACGCAACCAGACTTATTCGGGTTGATATTTTTCGCCAACTCGCCACAAGTCAAAAGCCCGTCAAAATCGAAATTATTCAAAAATTCCCCGATTTCAACGTGATACTTGACCTCGTCCTCACCGAGTTCGCCCATATCGCCCAAAACCAAAATCTTTTTACCTTCATAAAGTCCCAAAAACGTTTTGATTGCTGCTTTTACAGAATCAGGATTTGCATTATAACAGTCATTTATGATATTAATATTTCCGATTTTTTGCAATTCCCAACGTTTATCAATCGATTTAAAATTTTTCAAACCTTTCGCAATTTCCTCAGGTGTCATTCCCAAAGAAAGTGCCGTTTCAATTACAAGACAAGCGTTTTGAACGTTGTGTTCACCCTCTTGAGGCAAGAAATATTCATTTCCGCCATAAACAAACTCAGAACCTGTCGTATCGGCTTTTTTAATCTCAATCGTTGAAAAATCAACGTAGCAAGATTTGCCGGCAAAGGTGTTAAACTGTCTAATCAAAGGATTTTCGGGAGCAACAAACAATCCGTCCTTCTTCAAATATTTCACAATTTCGCACTTTGCCTTCGCAATATTTTCCACCGAACCGAGTCGTCCAATATGAGCCGTTCCGACGTTCGTAATGACCGCTCTGTCAGGCTTTGTGTGTTTTGAGAGCAATTCGATTTCGCCGAGACCTCTCATTCCGCCTTCGGCAATCAAAACTTCAGTATCGTCAGGCATTGACAAAAATGTCTGACAAAGCCCGATTTCGTTGTTATGATTGAGTTTTGTCTTATGAGTTTTAAATTTCACCGACATAACAGAGGACATCATTTCCTTGACGGTCGTTTTGCCGCTACTGCCCGTAATCATTATGACTTTCGGGTTAACTTTATCCCGATAAAATTCTGCAATTTTCAAATATGCAGCCTTCGTATCTTCAACTTGCAAAATAAAATCCGCATCGGGATTAACATCTTTCAAGTCCTCAATAAAACACCCCGAAGCCCCTGCATCAAGTGCGTTTTGTATAAAATCAAATCCGTTAAAATTTTCGCCCTTCAAAGGCAAATACAACATGCCCGAACCAATCGTCCTCGTATCGGTCGAAATTTCGAAATCGTCCTCACCATCACTTGCCACGATTATGTTTGCACCTGTTGCTTCTATCAATTCTTCTATGGTAAATCGCATAATTCCCCCTGCCGACAATACGACATACGAAAATTTTACCATATTCTTTATAATTGGTTAATTATGTTAAATAATGTGTTGATTTCGTCACAAAGTTTTGAATTGATTCTTTTTTCGTCCTCGATGCTTTTGTGTGAAACCATTATGGTTGTATGTTTTCTACCACCTAACGAATCGCCGATGGATTGCCAACTCGAACCGAGCAACTCTCGTGTTATGTAAACCGCAACTTTTCTTGCGTAAGCAATTTTGCCCAATCGAGACGGACCCTTGATATCGTCAACTGTCAATCCGTAAAACTTCGCCACCTCATCGATTACCACGTCGGCAGTAATTTGTTTTTTATCGTCATGATAATTTATCGCTTTTTTCACGACATCAAGCGTGGGTTCTTTCTCAAAAATCGAACAGTACGCATTGACGTTATTAAAGCCTTTTTCGAGTTCACGAATGTTATTTTTATAAACTTGTGCCAAAAATTCGATAACCTCTAAACTCAAATGGATTGCACCATCGGTATTGACCAACTGCTTAACAATCGCCATTCTTGTTTCCAAGTCGGGAATGCCGATATCCACAAGCAATCCACCCTCAAATCTCGTTTTCAACCTATCTGACAAATGGTCAATCTCAGCAGGCGGTTTATCACTCGTAATAACAATCTGTTTTCCCGCACTATATAAGGTATTGAAGGTATTGAACATTTCTTCTTCGGTACGTTCCTTGCCCGCAATAAACTGAATATCGTCAATGAGCAAATAGTCGACGTCTCGGTACTTTTGGCGAAATTTTATCATCTTTTTACTTTTTTCAGCACCTTTTTTGAAGGTTTCCTTTTCGCCACCGAGATAAAGATGCTCGAGCAAATCGTTCAAAAACTCTTCTGCCGTAACGTATTTGACCCTCTTATTACGTTTCGTCATAGCATAATAGCCGATTGCGTGCAAAAGGTGAGTTTTGCCCAATCCTGAACCACCATAAATAAACAACGGATTGCCCAAGGATTTTCCCTCTGCAATACCCTTCGAAACGCCGTAGGCAAACTTGTTTGCACCACCTACTATAAAATTTTCAAATTTATACTTTGTATTCAAGTGACAATCAGAAAGCATTTGTTTCAAACCGTCGTATTTGCTTTCCTTGAACTGGTTTTCAGTCTGAGTACGGTCAGATTTTTTGCTTTTCTTTTGTTCTTTTTCATACGCCTCAAGAAGTTTTTCGTCTTGCAAAATTTCAAAATTAAGATTTTCGCCGAAAACCTCCGACAACGCCTTCGCAATAACGTCACCATAAGACGTTTTCAAGGTCATTGCGGTAAATCCATGAGGGGTCAAGAGGGTTATTTTCCCGTCGCAAAGTTCAGACGGCACAAGCGGAAGAACCCAAGCGTTATAAGAGCCGCTTGGGATTTTTTCTTCCAATATTTTTCGGACTTTCGTCCACTGTTCGTCTAAATTAGCCATTTCCTTTAATAGAGATTATTTGTGAAGTCTTGCAGTTGATTTCAAGTGCAATTCTCTGAGTTGTTCTTCGGTAACTTCTGCAGGAGCATCCGTCATCAAGCATTTTGCACCCGAGTTTTTCGGGAATGCGATTACGTCACGAATTGAATCCGTCTTAGCCATAAGTGCAATCAATCTGTCCAAACCGATTGCCAAACCTGCGTGCGGAGGAGTTCCATACTTGAACGCCGTAACGAGGAAGCCGAATTTCTTTTGGATATCTTCTTCACTCAAACCCAAAGCCTTGAACACTCTTTCTTGAATGTCGCCACGGTGAATTCTAACGCTGCCGCCGCCAAGTTCTGTACCATTGTAAACGATATCGTAAGCGATTGAACGGCAATGTGCTTTATCGTTTTCCATTTTATCCAAATCTTCCGGATTCGGCATTGTGAATGGGTGGTGCATTGCCATATAACGACCTTCTTCTTCGCTATATTCAAACATCGGGAAGTCCACAACCCAAAGTACAGCGTGGTCATCTGGGTTAATCAAATTCAATTTCTTACCGAAATACAATCTGAATCTGCCCATTGCATCGTAAGTTACTTTCGGTTTGTCAGCGATGAAGAATACAACGTCGCCGTCTTTTGCTTTTGCACGTTCTTTAATTTGTTCAAGTTGACCTTCTTTTAAGAATTTCAAAACAGGTGATTTTGCCGTGCCATCAGCGTTGAAGATGATGTTTGCAAGTCCTTTTGCACCATAAGAAAGTGCAAGCGGTCTCAAATCGTCGATTTCTTTTCTTGAGTATGTTGAAGCGTTCGGGATTGTGATACCTTTGATAATACCGCCGTTGTTCAAAACTTCTTTCATAGCGTCGAAATCTGATTCTGCAAGAATATCACCCAAATCGAACAATTCTAAGCCGAAACGAGTATCTGGCTTATCGCTGCCGTATTTGTCCATTGCTTCTTGCCATGTCATTCTCGGGAATTTTTCAGGAAGTTTCACGTCAATAACCCCGAAAGCGTCCTTGACCAAACCTTCAACAAGGTTGATAACATCTTCTTGTTCAACGAATGACATTTCCAAATCGACTTGAGTAAATTCCGGTTGTCTGTCTGCTCTCAAGTCCTCATCACGGAAACATTTTGCGATTTGATAATATCTTTCCATTCCGCCGACCATCAATAATTGTTTGAAGATTTGAGGTGATTGCGGAAGTGCGTAACATTTGCCTTCGTGAACTCTTGAAGGAACGAGGTAATCTCTTGCACCTTCTGGAGTTGTGTTAATCAAAATCGGCGTTTCAACTTCAGTGAAATCCTTTTTGTTGAGGTAATTTCTGATTGCCGTAACAACTTTGTGTCGCAAAATCAACTTGTCACGCATTGATTCACGACGCAAATCCAAATATCTGTACTTCAAACGAACATCTTCGCCAACGTTTTCATCATCAAGCGGGAAGGGCAATGTTTCTGACCTCGAAAGAATTTCGATTTCTTCAGGATACATTTCAACTTCACCTGTTGCAAGGCTCGGATTGTACGTTTCATCAGGACGTTTTGAGACTTCGCCCGTAACTTTAACTACAAATTCGTCTTTCAAACTTTTAATTGTTTGATATACGGCAGGATTTTTTTCAGGGTCTGCAACGAATTGGAAGAAACCGCTTCTGTCACGCAATTCCACGAAAATAATACCGCCCAAATCTCTTACGGTTGCAACCCAACCCGAAAGTGTAACTTTTCTTCCGATATCGCTTGCTCTTAAGTTACCGCAAAAGTCTGATTTCATTGATGTTATTGCCATAATTTTCTTTCTCACCTTAACTTAGTTTTTCCTTAATTTAACAACAAAGGTATCTTTAAATCAAGAAACCGTAAAATTTTGGCATATATATATGTTAAAATTAAACAAAAAAAGGAGAAGAGCATGACAGAATTTTTATACGAAAAAGAAATGAATGAAATTTTCCAAAAATTATCTAAAAATCTTCCCAATTTTTGGGACGGTAAAAAATGTATAGAATACATGAAAGAAAACGATTGCAGAAACTGGAGACAAATGGAATGGATTGGATTTTATTTTCAATTTATGTGCGAAAAAATCCTAAGCCAAAACAATTTTATGCAAATTCCAGGAACAAAATACGGAAACGTTGAATTTGATGGATTTAAAACAATACCGTGGGATTTCAAGGCTCACAGCACAAATAAAAACAAATCTGACAACGGTAAAATTCCCACAAACGGTTGCGAAGAATCATTTCAAGCAATCAAAGACTTTGGAACAATAGGATTTATCATCATATCAGGCAAAAGTGATTATGATGATGACAACCAAACCTTCAAACAATGGCACGATTCTTTTAAAGGTGGTACAAGCAATTATGAAAAAGAAAGAATTAAACGAAATGCTCCCTCTAGAAAAAGAAAAATTAATTTTACCCCTGAAGAACTAATTTTCGTTTTTGTTGACAAAGACAACGCTCAATCCTGCGGAAAATTCCAAGCAAACTTCCGAAATGCAGACGGTTCTGCGAGAAATCCAAAACTGATGCTTGACCTAAAAAACAATACATTATTAAAAATTAAAAAATTTAATTTTAATAACAATCTATAGATTTTTAAATCTTGATATTGTAAAGTATAATTATCTTTTGGAGTATTTATGCTAAAAAATTTCAAGTTTATAGACTTATTTTCGGGTATCGGCGGATTTCATCAAGCGATGCAAAATCTCGGTGGAACTTGTGTGTTTGCATCTGAAATTGATAAATTCGCAATCGAAACTTACAAAGAAAATTACGGTATGAACCCAGACATAAACATTAGAGATATAAAGGAAGAAAATATTCCAAAACACGATGTTCTCTGTGCCGGTTTTCCTTGTCAAGCATTTTCCAAAGCAGGACATCAGAAAGGTTTTGCCGACGAAACAAGAGGAACATTGTTCTTCGAAATTTTAAGAATTTTAAAATTTCACAAAACTCCTTATTTTATTTTAGAAAATGTCAGAAACTTGACAGCCCACGACAACGGAAACACTTGGAATGTCATAAAAAATTCCCTTAAAGAACTTGACTACGTTATTACAGAAGAACCGCTAATTATAAGTCCGCATCAACTCGGAATTCCTCAAATCAGAGAACGTGTGGTCATTTTGGGAATTCATAAATCTATGGGCGTCAAAAATCTAAACATTACAATTCCTCAAGTTGACAAAAATAATCTCGATTTTATCAACTCTTCAATTATAGAACACTCCGATGTTGACCCAAAATATCACATTTCTGAACACGAAGAAATGGTTCTTAACTGTTGGGACGAATTCATCAAGGGAATAAAAGAAAAAGTCATCGGTTTTCCTATTTGGGCTTTCGAATTTAATAAAAATTACGATTATAAATCACTTAAACTCCCGAAATGGAAGGAAAATTTTATCATAAAAAATCGCCAACTATACGAAAACAACAAACAATTTATTGACAAATGGCTGACAAAATGGAACAATCTGCAAGATTTCACCCCCACAGAACAGAAATTTGAATGGCAATGCGGAACAAGTTGTTCTTCTGTATGGGAAGCCCTTCTTCAATTTCGCCCTTCTGGCATTCGTGTAAAAAGACCGAGCGTTTTTCCCGCACTTGTTGCAATGGTGCAAATTCCGATAATCGGAAAAGAAAAAAGAAGGCTAACACCTAGAGAAGCCGCAAGATTGCAAAGTTTTCCAGATTCCTTTAAATTTAACTCAAATGACAAACAAGCATACAAGCAATTTGGAAATGCAGTCAATGTCAAGGTTATTGAATACATGGCGACTCAACTTTTCAAGCAACCTGATTTGCCGCAGAAAGAAACTTTTATCCAAATACCGTTAGCAATTTGATTTACAATCTAAAAATGTTTTTTCTTAACCCGAACGCCCTCGACTTCGTGGACATTTTCAATCGCAATGAACGCCTTCGGGTCAATTTCCTTCGTCAACGATTTTATCTTTGCAATCTCAAGTCTCGAAATTACGCAGTAGACAATTCTCTTTTTCCGTCCTGAATATCCACCCTCGGCATCAATATAAGTGACACTCGTATCCATCATCGACATAATATCCGTGCCGACTTTTTCCCACTCGTCAGAAATAATAAAAATCGACTTCGATTCGTTCAAACCTTCAAGCACCATATCAATTACTTTAAACGTAATATAGTATGTAACTATCGAGTACAAGGCACTTTCGGGGTTTCTATAAACAAATCCCGCCGCACCGAAAATGAACAGATTAAAAAACATAATTATTTCACCAACCGAAAACGGTGTCTTTCTAGCAAAAGATACCGCAACCATTTCCGTGCCATCGGTTGAACCATGGTTTCTCAAAATCGTTCCAACGCCAATACCAAGTGCAATTCCGCCAAAAATACACGCCAAAAACGGATTGTGCAACTCTTTATGATGCAAACAATTCGGCACAACTTCCGTCGCAACCGCTAACATTACCGTCGCAAAAAACGTCAAAAAGACAAACATCTTGCCCAATTTTTTCAATGCCATCAAAATGAATGGAAAATTTAACGCAATAATAACATACCCCAACGGCAACCCCGTCTTATAAGACGTCATCATCGATATACCAATGACCCCACCGTCAACGATTTCATTCGGTATCAAAAGACACTCGAGCGAAAATGCCGCAATAAATGCCCCTATCGCCAAAAATATCATTCTTTGAATTAAAATTCTGATGTTCTCTGCCGTAATGTTTCTGCCAAAAATCTTCATAGAGACTCCTCAATTTAATTATAATCCTTCACTCCTAAAAATAAAATTTCGTAATTTTTCGTAATTTTTTGTCTAACAAAAAACCTTATCGTCTTTCTGAACCACAAAGTGGTGAAAAATCTTTGAAAACATTTGCCAAATTATCGATTGGGTTTTAACCCAACATTATTTTTGTTTAAATTTTCACCCAACAATATCCATGTCTTTCAAAGTGAAAAAGAACGAATATATTAAGAAATATAACATGATTTTCCCCGTTTACGAGTTGTTTTATTAAATTTGCAGGCATTTTAAAACAAATATTAACTTTTGTAAATATGAATTTTACCCTTCTAACCTTTGTCATTATTGAGTTTTAAAAAATTCCGCTTTTAAAAGACCTTTTTCTTGAAATTCACACCCTCTATATATACTTTATATATATAGAGAGGTTATTAAAAGAGGTTCATTTTTTAACGAGATTTTTTATTCACACACACACTTACCATACACACTAAACCTTTCACTTACACACGAGGAAGCATAACAGCTTTCGGGGGACTTGCAAAAGTCTCTTTTTTTTACCCTTTTTTATGGATTAATGCCGTGACATTGTTGGGTTAAAACCCAACCTGCAATTTTTTCGTTCGTAACAACAGAGAATGATTTAGAGTTTATTGTCATTACGAGAAACAAAAAACCGACCCGAAGGTCGGCTTATAAATTTTTGAAATAAAATTATTTCAAGTAATGGCGAACCATACGTTTTGCCTTAATCAAGGCGGTTTCCTTGCTAAAAGCGAAATTATCGGCGGTCAAAATTTTTGCAAGCCCAGCGTGCAAAATCTTATCGACCATTTGCCAATCCTTCATGACCAAGATGACCTTGACACCATGGCTTTCGAAACGTTCAATGATTTCCTCGAGAACAAAAATTGCCGAAACGTCAATCGTGACAACACGCTTGCAATAAAGTACGACGCATTTAACCCCTTGTGAATTTTTTTCGATTTGATTAAGAACGCACGCTGACGAACCAAAGAAGAATGCACCGTCGATTCTGATGAAAGAGATAAGTTTTTTGTATCTTTCATCGTCAAAAATATCGTCGTTGACGTCGTCCATTTCGTCAATTTTGACAGACGAAATTTTTGTTGAGGCGGAAACACTTGCAGCAAAAAGGATTGAGGCAAGTACAATACCGACTGCAACGGCAAAAATCAAATCATAGAAAACTGTCAAGAAAAATACAATTCCCATAACGGCAAATTCCTTACGGGGAACGCTTTTTGCGATAGATAAAAACTTGTAGTCGATAATATCAAATCCGACCTTGATTAATATGGCAGAAAGTACACAAAGAGGGATTTTCGAGGCAACAGGTGCAAGGAAAATCAAAATTACTGCAAGCAAAATACAGTGGACAACGCCCGAAAGTCTGTCCGTGCCGCCAGATTTGATATTTACGGCGGTTCTCATTGTTGCACCGGCACCGGCAATTCCGCCAAACATGCCCGCTACGGCATTTCCAAGCCCTTGTCCGATGAGTTCCTTGTTACTGTTATGTTTTGTTCTTGTCATCGAGTCGGCAACGAGAGATGTCAAAAGTGAGTCAATCGAGCCTAAAACCGCCAGTGTCAAAGCGACAGGGACGATTGCATAAAATTCTTTTATAGAAATCAAACCAAGTTGAAAATGGGGCAAACCTGTTGGAATTTCGCCAATTACAGGGACATTAAACTTGCAAACGACCGCAACAACGGTTGCCACAATCAATGCCAAAAGAGAAGAAGGGATAATTTTTCCTATTTTTTTCGGGGTAAAATAAACAATCAACAAGGTCAAAATGCCCAAAATAAGGCATTGTGGGTTGACGTTTTGCAAGATATGGAAATAACTTTTCACAGTTTGCAAAACATTTCCGTAAGCATCATGCCCGAAAAGCGGATTGATTTGCAAAAGCACAATAATTGCACCGACACCCGACATAAAACCCGAAATAACCGGATACGGAACGTATTTAATCAAATCGCCAACCTTAATCAAACCGAGAATGATTTGAAAAATACCAGCCAAACAGATTGTCATGCAGATAATTTTGGGGTTGTTGGGGTAAAGTGCAATAACCGAGGCGACAACGACCGTCATGGGACCTGTTGGACCAGAAATTTGGGTTTTTGTACCGCCAAAAAGCGATGCGAACAGGCAAACGAAAATTGCCCCGTAAAGCCCTGCTGCTGCACCCATTCCGCTTGCGACCCCGAAAGCAAGTGCCAACGGCAAAGCGATTACGCCAGCCGTGATACCGCCGTAAATATTACCTTTGAGGTAATTTGCATTGATTTTTTTCATAATTAATCCTTTTCAAACACACTTTGTTCAATCATACCGCAAGATTTCGCTTTTCAAATCGTCAATTTGACGGAGAATTTATACATCGTGAAACATTTTTGCCACAAAATGACGAAAACGCTATAATTTTGTTATGTTTATCAACAACATACAACTCAGAAATTTTCGAAATTATTCCGATTTGAATCTTGATTTTGATGCGGATAAAATTTTGTTGACGGGAAAAAATGCACAGGGAAAAACCAATCTCCTCGAAGCAATCGGCTATCTTGCATCCCTCAAAACAATCAAGGCAAAGCACGATAGCGAACTCATCAAGTGGGGTGAGGATTTTGCGAAAATAAAAGGCGTTTTCACAAAAAATGACAGTGACACGACCCTCGAAATTGTTCTAAATCCACCAAAGAAAAAATTGCTCAAAGTCAATGAAATCAAGAAGAATAAGACATCAGAGTATCTTTCGAATATTTTTTCTGTAAGTTTTTCAACGAGTGACCTTGCACTTCTTCGTGGAAATCCAGATGACCGTCGAACTTGGCTCGATGATGCGGTTTCGTCGCTTTATCCTGCACATTCTGACAGGATTTTGAAATACAACAAAATTCGAACACAAAAAAATAATTTTCTAAAATCTTTAGGCGGCAACATTAACGCCGAAAATGCACTCCTTGACGTGTGGAACGAGCAACTTGCAATAACGGGAAGTAACATAATTTTATTGCGGTTAAATTTTCTCAAAGAACTTTTGAAAAATGCTCGGCAAAAACATTCGCATATTTCGCTCAAAGAAACTCTTTCCATTGTTTACAATTCATCAATAGTGGAAGATATCGATGTCGAGGACGTTTCGGAGTGGACGAGTGCAAAAATTGCCGAAAAATTTTACGAAAGACTTGATGAAAAAAGAAACGAAGAAATTATCCGTGCACAATCCGTCGTAGGGCCGCACCGTGACGACGTTTCGTTCTTCATCGATAACATAAATTCACAAAAATTTGCCTCACAAGGTCAGCAACGCACCATCGTTCTTGCTCTCAAACTTGCGGAAACAGAGTTAATCCGCTCAAAAACGGGATATAATGCAATTTTGTTACTTGATGATGTCCTTGCAGAACTTGACGATATCCGTCAAACGTACTTGTTGAACGGAATTGAGGAGCATCACCAGACAATTATTACATCTGTAGATACTTTACATTTTGACAAAAGATACTTGGAAAATGTTAAAATATATAAGATAATACAAAATGAAAACAGTGCGGATATAATTCCGGCATAAAAAAGGAGAAAAAATGAAGAAATTATTGCTCGGTTTATTATTGGCAACAATGGCGATTGCACCGATTGCAGTGGCAGCCGAAGAAGAATTTACCGATGCTGCGGAAATTGACCTCGACAGCATTCGCTACAACAAAAAAGACAATACTGCCGAAATTCGCATGAAAATTTATAACGAAGATTATTCCCCCGAAAACAAAGAAATGTATTACGCAACGTACTATTTCAAAATGGATTGCGGTCAAAAACTCTTCAAACCAATGATGATTGAAGGTTATAACAAACGTGACGAACTTATGCTCGTTGACTACCAACCTCGCCAATGGCAAGCAATTCAGGCAGGCAGCAACCTCGAACAAGCATTCGGCTACGCTTGTCAACTCTCTGCCGTTCCCAAAGTTAAGAAAAGCCAAAATGAAGCACTTTAATTTGAAAAACATTTCTGTCAAAACAAAAGCCCTGACAGCGATTTCGGCATGCATAGTCGCACTTTGTTCTCTTCCGATTGCAAATTCGATGGGCGATATAAAAATGCCCGACGACGGCAATCCTCCGATTAAAAAACCTGCAATCTATCTCTATTCAGATGATTTGCCAAAAATGGTCAACGTCAGACTCGACTATTTCCTCCTGACAAAAAATACCGTTCCTCAAAAATATCTGAACAGTTGGAAGGTAATTGCCCACAAGGACGGGCATTTAATCGATTTGCAACCCGAAAAAACAAACTGCGATTCGCTACCCACAACTTTTGGATTTGAATACGCCCAAACGGCTTGCAAGGCTAACAATTACCCCTATATATATTGGGACGGCAACAAGTTTATCAAAGAAGTTCCAAAAAAACTCCTCGGCTGGAGCATCAAAAAGGAAAATATCAGAGAATTTTTGAACGAAAAAGCAGACGAAATGGCTATGAACACCGCCGAAAAGACTGAATTTGTCCGTTTTTGGAGTGAAATTATTTCAAACTACCCGGCGACCGATTTCAGAATTTATTTTCTCCAAAATGAAGAAGTCGACGACTGGATAAAACTCTCCGTTTCCCCCAAACCTGACTCATGGAACAGAATTGAGGTAGTCATTACTCCAATTCAACCAAACACACAATCGACACCTTACACCTTGAAAAAAATCAAACGTCAAGGCTTCACAATGGTCGAATGGGGCGGAATTATTATAGATAAAGACTTTAACAAAAAACAAAGATTTTTTGACAGATAATTGAATTTGCCACGCTAACTCTCGCAATGACGGTGACTTCTTGCAGTCATACTGAGCCTTTAGAAGAAATATATATTTTTCGAATTTATCTGAGATTTTTTATCGTTTCAAAACTTCAGAATGACGATTAAACGGAAATTAAAAAAGAGGCTTTTGATAGCCTCTTTTGTTTATTCTTCCAAATCGTGTCTGATTTCATCAGCCGTAACGTGGACGAGCGGTGAGTTTTCGTCTTTTTTGAGAAAGACATCTTTAATTCCCGCTTGAACGATAAATCTTTTGCAGAGGATACAAATGATGTTGTGACCGTAAATATACATTGTTGCATTTTGGCAACGGTCTTGTCCTGCTTGGATTATGGCATTTTGTTCGGCGTGTATGCTACGGCAAGTTTCGTATCTTGTGCCAGATTGAATGTTATTTTCAATTCTGTAGCAAGTCCCTCTTTCATAGCACGATTGAACCTTTGATGGAGTGCCGTTGTAGCCTGTTGCCTTAATTTTTTTATCTTCTCCAACAATTACCGCTCCAACTTGCGAACGTAAGCAATTTGAACGGGTTGCACAAGTTTTTGCCAAATCCATGAAATAATCGTTCCACGGTTTGAGTTCTCGTTTTTTTGCATCTTCAAGTGTTGTCATAATAACCTCACTAATTGTTTAAACTGTGTATTGGTGCTGGAATTCTTCCTCCACGTTGAACAAATCCTGTTGAGGAAAGGTTGTTTACGGGGATAATCGGTGCTTCGCCCAAGAGTCCGCCATAGACTGCATTTTCGCCAACTTTTTTATTCGGTACAGGGATAACTCTGACGGCTGTCGTTTTTTTGTTAATCATACCGATTGCCATCTCGTCCGCAATAATCCCTGCGATTGTGTCGATAGGCGTTGCCCCCGGAATTGCAATCATATCAAGTCCGACCGAGCATACGCAGGTCATTGCTTCCAATTTATCAAACGTCAAAAAACCGTTTCTTGCAGCTTCAATCATTTCCGCATCTTCCGAAACAGGAATGAATGCACCTGAAAGTCCGCCAACATGCGAACTTGCCATAATTCCACCTTTTTTAACAGCATCGTTAAGCATTGCAAGTGCTGCGGTTGTGCCGTGTGCACCTGCGTGCTCCAAGCCCATTGCACGGAAAATTCCCGCTACGCTGTCTCCGATTGCGGGTGTAGGAGCAAGCGAAAGGTCGATTATGCCAAAAGGGATACCCAATTTTTGTGCCATTTCGTGACCGATTAATTCGCCTGTTGAAGTGATTTTGTAAGCAATTTGTTTGATTTTGTTTGCAACTTCATCTAAAGGTGCATCTTTTCTCAACGAATCAACTGCCGCTCTAACAACCCCAGGACCTGAAACACCGATGTTAAGGGCACATTCGGGTTCGCCATAACCGTGAAAAGCTCCTGCCATAAACGGGTTATCACCGGGGGCATTACAGAAGCAAACCAACTTTGCAGCACCGATACCATCTCCATCAGCCGTCAAATCTGCCGTTTGCTTAATGATTTTAGCCATTTTGTTGATAGCGTCCATATTAATACCTGCTTTTGATGAGGCAAGGTTTATGGACGAGCAGATTTTGTTCGTTTGTGCCAAAGCCTCTGGAATACTTTCCATAAGAAGGCTATCGCCTTTAGTCATACCCTTTTCCACAAGTGCACCAAATCCGCCGATAAAATCGACGCCAACTTCATCTGCCGCTTTGTCCAAAATTTTTGCAAGATGAATGTAATCAGGGTTTTTGCATGATTCTCCGACAAGCGAAATCGGCGTAACCGCAATCCGTTTATTTACAATAGGAATAGAGTATTCTGACTCGATTTCGTCAGAGTATTTTCTCAAATTTTTTGCGTAACGAACGATTTTTTCGTGGATTTTTTCGCCCACGCAATGAACGTCCGTATCACAACAGTCACGCAAACTTAAAGCAAGCGTAACCGTTCTGATATCAAGGTTATGCACCTTAATCATATTAATTGTTTCAAGGATTGAATCTTCACTGAAAAAGTTCATCGTTTACCTCGCTAAATTGTGTGCATTTTATCAAAAATCGCCTTCTTTTGAACCCAAACTTCGAGTTTCATCTCTTCGCCGATTTTTGTTAATTTGTCTTTAATTTCGCTGAAAGATTTCGGGCTTTTATCGGCGTTAGCAAGCATAAACATTACAAAGCAATCTTGCATAATGGATTGTTTGATATCTTCGATGTTGACTTGGCACTCAGCAAGTGCAGCGGTCGTTTTCGCAACAATACCAACTTTGTCCGCACCGATGATTGTTATAATGATTTTATCGTTTTCTTTTGACATTGTAATTCTCCGTTCATTATGAAAATATTTTATCACAGTTATTTGAAAATAACATTTTTTGTATGTATTTTGTGAGAAAAATATCTGTCAACTGGTGATAAAAAAATAAATATATTCTTCGGGCGAAGTATCTGTTTCTAACAACATTGCCACTAATTTTTTCCGTCAGGGAACAAAATGTCCTCAAACTTATGAAAATCGAATTTTTTGCGAGAAACTTTTTCCTCATCAACGTGATATTCGCCGTATCTCAAGTTTCTGATTTTCTTTTCTGCCTCAAATTCTCCGTGTAACATCAATCTCGAGGTCAAGCCAAACTCGTCAGCAAGTTTTTCAACTTTCGGGTCATAAATAATCGGCAACACACGAATACCATATTTCAAGCCCAAAAGGCAAGCGTGGTAACGCATCGCAATGAGTTCATCAAGATGAGAAAATGCCTCTACAATCTCAAATGTTGCTCTATTCGTCACAACGTGAGTATGCAAGTCAGGATTAATCTTCAAAAGTTCAACTTCCAACTGCTCGCAAATCTCCAAGTCCAAAGCCGCTTGAAGTGCATAAATAAAAATAATTTTATCAGAATAAACATCAGCAATGTATTTTGCAAAATCCTTGAGCATTTGCGGAGTCAAAGACGGCCATTCTCGAAGTTGAATTCCCACCCCACGATGCGAATATTTCGTCTTGAGTTTGATATTCCAAACAGGGTCAGAAACTAAGTCTGGATTGAGTCCCCAACTTCTTGCCAAAAAGAAACTCTTCTCATCACGAACAGTAATATAAGTGCATTTTTTCAAAACCATAGCCGTAATTTTTTCGAAAAGTTTATTATTTATCGGCCCAAGACCTTGAGCAAAAATAATGACTTTTTTTCTAAAAAACAAAGCGGTCATAATCACGCAAAGGTAATAAATAAGGCTCTTTACGCTCGTGGAATCTTGCAAAAGACTTCCACCACCAGAAATCAAAAAGTCACATCTCATCAAATTAAAAATTAAGCCAAAAACGCCAAAAGTCTTTGACGACTTGACCTTAAACATCTCCTTCGTAGATTTCGGATTTTTTGAAAAAACGGTAATGTCCTCAATGCCCGACTTTTTTAGCGAATCAACCAACACGCTCAAAACTGCGTCGTCGCCAAAATTATTAAACCCATAATAGCCCGAAATTACTACCTTCGGAGACTTTTTATTCTTGTTCATTCAAAGCGTCCATAACTTCTTTTGCCGAGGGAATAGATTTTATCGCCCCGATTTTTCTAACCTGTAAGCCCGACACGACTCTTGCAATCTTGACCGCCTCAAAAGGTGTTTTGCCTTGAGTTAACTCGTACAAAAATGCACCGTTAAACGAATCGCCTGCACCCGTCGAGTCCTTTTTCGTATCAGAGAAAAATGGCGTAAAGACAGTCTCATTCGCCGTCGCAACGTAGTAACCGCCATTCGTTTTCGACTTAACCACAATCGTCTTAATGCCTTTATCCAAAAGCATTTCAATCAATTTATCGCAAGATTCGATATCCCAAAGAACCGCATCAGTTCGCAAGTTCAAAAAGATAATGTCAATATAATCTTCAATCTCTGAAAAAGCATCTCTAGCCTCTTCCAACGACCACAAAAGTTCCTCGAAATTCGGATCGTAAGCGACCAAAATGTTATTCTCTTTTGCAATCTGACACATTTTCAAAACTGCCTCTTTCGCAGACAATGAAAGTGATTGCGTAATTCCAGTGGCATAAACTGCTTTGGCAGATTTAATATAATCTTCATCAATATCACGTGCTGTAAGTTTAGCCGCTGCGGTCTTTTTGCGGTAATAAGCAAATTCTTTATGTCCCGTCTCGTGACCGGCGACAAAATAAACACCATTGCGACCATCAGTCGAGGTAACTCTCGTTATATCAAGCCCTTCTGTTGCCCAACCGCCAACAAGAAATTCCATAAACGCATCGTTACCGACCTTTGAAATATAACCGACTTTTGCACCCATTCTGCATGCCGCAATCGCCGTCGTCAAAGTGTCTCCGCCATAATATTTATCCAACTTATCCGCATAAGCCAAACTCTGCGGACTCGAAAGTTCCACCAAGCCTTCGCCTATTGTTATTAAATCCAAATTATTTTCCATAAATACTTACCTAAATTACATATAAATTATCAAAATTTATAAATTTAGTCAATTTTGCAACATTTATCAATTTTGATAAATTAAAAAAAAAGAGGGTTTTTGTGAACCCTCTCTTTTTAGAACTTTTAGAAAATTAGAAGTTCAAACCTGCTTCTCTTGCAGCATCTGCAAGTGCAGCAACTCTTCCGTGGTAAACAAAGCCGCCTCTATCGAAAACAACATCAACGATTTTCTTTGCTGCTGCTCTCTTTGCAATTGCTTCGCCTACAACTTTAGCCGCTTCGATGTTTCCACCGTGAGCTAATTTTTGTTTGAGTTCTTTGTCATCAGATGAAGCTGAAACCAAAGTTACACCTTTAACATCATCAATGATTTGAGCGTAAATGTGTTTTGTGCTTCTGTAAACTGCGAGTCTCGGTGCTTCTGAAGTACCTTTCAATTTGACTCTGAGTCGTCTGTGACGTTTTTGAACTTGTGCTTTTCTATTTGCTGTTTTAATCATTTTTCTTTCCTTTCACCCAAACCTTCTTGAAAATTTTTCAAGGGTTCAATCGGGCTGTTCTTACGAACCTATGCGGCTCTATTTTTTACCTGTTTTGCCGGCTTTTCTTCTGATATGTTCGCCTTCGTACTTAACACCTTTTCCTTTGTAAACTTCAGGAGGTCTCTTTGAACGTACGAGTGCTGCAATATCGCCGACCATTTGTTTGTTGTGTCCCGAAATCTTAATCTTAGTGTTTGCTTCAACTTCAATCTTGATTCCTTCGGGTGCTTCAATGTTAATCGGGTGTGAATAACCCAAAACCAAATTCAAAGTTGTACCTTGCATTGCGGCTCTGTAACCTACACCTACGATTTCGAGTTTCTTTTCAAAACCATTCTTTACGCCGTTGATTGCGTTTGCAACAAGTGTTCTTGACAAACCGTGCAATGAACGAGATTTTCTGTCATCAGCGTTTCTCTTTACATATACATGATTGTCTGCTTGTTCAACGGAAAGTTCAGGTCTTACTGTTACTGTTTCTGTTCCCAACGGACCTTTCGCCGTTACTGTGTTACCATTAACAGTAACTTCAACACCGGCAGGTATCTCAATCGGTAATTTTCCTATACGTGACATTATTTTGTTCTCCGTCTTGTCAATTTAGTATCGCTGTCTGCGGATTTACTACCAAATGTAGCAAACTACTTCGCCGCCGACATTTTCTTTTCTTGCACGTCTGTCAGTGAGCAAGCCCTTGCTTGTGCTGACAACTGCAATTCCCATTCCGCCTAATACTTGCGGAAGATTTTTTGCCTTTGAGTAAGTTCTCAAACCAGGTTTCGAAACTCTTTGAAGGTTCGTGATTACCGGGTTGTTTTCTGTGTCGTACTTGAGTGCAACATTTAAAACTTTGAACTTACCGACTTCTTTTACTGAGTAGTCAGAAATATAACCTTCGTTCTTCAAAAGTTTTGCAAGTTCAACTTTAAGGTTTGAAGCAGGCATTTCAACTTCTTTATGAGAAACTTGGTTTGCGTTTCTGATTCTCGTAAGCATATCTGCTATCGGATCTGTATTCATTGATAATTTCCTTTTCCTGTTGTCTTTGTGAACGATAAGACTACTACCAACTTGCTTTTGTTACGCCGGGAAGTAATCCTTTGTGAGCCAATTCTCTCAAGTGAATTCTGCAAAGACCGAAGTCTCTGTGAAATCCGTGAGGTCTGCCGCATACAGAGCAACGATTATGCAATCTTACTTTAGGATATTTTCCTGCAGCAACGAGTGCTTCTCTTTTTGCTTCTTTATCTATCATTGATTTCTTAGCCACAATACGCTCCTTTATTTCTTGAACGGCATGCCAAGATATCTCAAAAGCGCTCTGCCTTCTTCATCTGTTTTTGCCGTCGTGATTATTGATATGTTCATACCCAAAACAGTATCGATTTCATCGTAACTGATTTCGGGGAATAATGATTGCTCTTTCAAACCTAATGTGTAGTTTCCTCTTCCATCAAATGATTTTGAACTGATACCTCTAAAGTCTCTAATTCTCGGAAGAACTACGCAGATTAACTTTTGAATGAAATCATACATTCTTTCGCCTCTAAGAGTAACCATACAACCTACCGGCATGCCTTCTCTCAATTTGAAAGTTGCAATTGATTTCTTCGCTTTTGTTGCCACTGCCTTTTGTCCTGCAATCTTAGTTAATTGTGCAACAATTAATTCTGCAAGTTTTGAGTTGTGGCATGCTTCTCCGACACCCATGTTGATTACAACTTTGTTGAGTTTCGGAATTTGGTGAACGTTTTCATACTTGAATTCGTTCTTCATTGCTTCAACGACTTCTTCGTTGTATTTTTTTCTTAAACTTTTAGTTACTGTTGTCATTTTTCATTTTCCTTTTCGTAGAATACATCTTCGCCCAAACATGACAAGATGTCCATACTTTTGTTAAGTTATACGTCTAAAACTTCACCACAATGTTTACAAACACGAACTTTTTTATCGTCTTTTACTTCGTATTTGATTCTTGTAGCCTTATTGCAAGCAGGGCAGAAAAGCATTACTTTTGACGATTCCAATGATGCTTCCTTCTTGACCAATCCGCCTTGAATTCCTGCCATCGGGTTCGGCTTTTGTGCTTTCGTAACCATATTTACACCTTCAACAACTACTCTGTTTTCTGATGTAACTACTTTCTTTACGTTTCCTGTCTTGCCTTTGTCTTTGCCGGAAACAACTACTACTTTGTCGCCGGTTCTGACGTGAATATTGTGTTCTTCAACTTGTTTTTTTCTTCTCATTTTGTTGCCTTCCTAAATAACTTCCGGCGCAAGAGAAATGATTTTCATGAAATTCTTTTCTCTGAGCTCACGAGCAACCGGTCCGAAAACACGAGTTCCTCTGGGGTTACCGTCCTTGTTGATGATAACTGCAGCGTTTTCGTCAAATCTAATGACTGATCCGTCTGCACGTTTGATATCATGCTTAGTTCTTACAACAACTGCTCTAACTACATCTGACTTTTTAACTGTCATGTTAGGAGTTGCATCTTTAACTGCAGCAATGATTACATCGCCAACATAAGCGAATTTCTTATTTGAACTGCCCAATACTCTGATGCAAAGAAGTTCCTTTGCACCTGTATTGTCCGCAACTTGTAATCTTGTTTCCTGTTGTATCATTTTACTTATCCTTTATTTAGCAAAAATTGCCTATTTCGCTTTTTCTACAACTTCAGCAACTGTCCAACGTTTGTCTGCTGAAATCGGTTTTGTCTCAACGATTCTAACTATATCGCCTTCTTTGCATGTATTTTCTGCATCGTGAGCTTTGTAATGTTTTGTCGTTTCGATGATTTTCTTATATTTCGGGTGTTGGTTGTATTCTGCAACTTTTACTACAACTGTTTTGTCGCATTTGTTGCTAACAACTGTACCTTGTTTTTCCTTTTTAGGCATTTTATAGACCTCTTCTGTTTTTTCTGAACTATTCCGCTTTTTCTCTGATTACGGTTTTGATTTGAGCGATTTCGTTCTTTATCTTACCGATTTGAGCGGGATTTTCGAGTTTATTCAACGATTTTTGAACTCTTAAGTCGAGTAATTGCTTTTTGCAATCAACTACTGCTGCTTTAAGTTCATCAACCGTTTTTTCGCGCATTTCTTCTAATTTCATTGTTCGCTACCTTATTTTTCCACTACCTTAACTTTAATAGGAAGTTTTTGAGCAGCCAACTCAAGTGCGTGAACTGCAACTTCTCTTGAAGAATAATCAATTTCAAAGAGAATTCTTCCGGGCTTAACTACTGCTACCCAATATTCCGGGTTACCTTTACCTTTACCCATACGAGTTTCAGCAGGTTTCGCCGTAATCGGTTTGTCAGGGAAAATCTTAATCCAGACGTTTCCGCCTCTTTTGATTTCTCTTGTCATAGCACGTCTTGCCGCTTCTATTTGTCTGCTTGTAATCCATGCCGGTTCGCATGCTTGCAGACCGTATTGACCGAATTCAAGTTCCGTTCCTCTTGTTTCAGAACCTGTCATTCTGCCTTTCATTCTTTTACGATATTTCGTTTTCTTGGGCATTAACATAGTTGTTTTTCGCTCCTGATTTTCTTTTTACTATTCGCTAACTTCTTCAGTTTGCGGTGCTGCTTTCTTTCTTCTTCTGCCAATAGGTCTGTCTTCGCCATTGCGTGAACCTGTTGACTTTTTAGTTTTGATGTTTGCGTCTGCTTTTTCGCCGGGCATTAAGTCACCTTTGAAAACCCAAACTTTAACACCGATTTTGCCCATCATCGTATCTGCTTCTGCAAATCCGTAATCGACATCTGCTCTGAGTGTTTGAAGCGGAATTCTTCCTTCTTTTGCCCATTCACTTCTTGCAATTTCTGCACCACCCAAACGTCCTGATACCATAACTTTGATACCTTGTACGCCTGATCTCATCGTTCTTTGCATTACTTGTTTCATTGCTCTTCTGAATGCAATACGTTTTTCGAGTTGGAGTGCTACGTTTTCTGCTGCTAATTGTGCATCTGCATCAATTCTTGCAACTTCAACGACATCAATTGTTACAGGTTTTCCGATGAGTGCTGAAACTGATGTTCTGAGTTCATCGATACCTTGACCGCCTCTGCCGACTACTACACCGGGTTTAGCTGTCGCTACTGTAACTACTACATTTGTTGCTTTTCTTGCGATAAGAATTTTTGCAACGCCTGCTGTATATAATTTCTTCTTAATAAATTTTCTGATTTTTGCATCTTCGACTAAAAATTCCGGATAATCACCTTTTTTAGCGTACCAAGTGCTTGACCAAGGTTGGATAACGCCTACTCTAAATCCGGTTGGGTGTGTCTTTTGTCCCATCGTGTTATCTCCTACTTATTATCCGATACTTTTACTGTCAAGTGTGAAGAACGTCTTAAGCGTTTGTAAATTCTTCCTTGCGCTCTCGGCTTTCCTCTCTTGAGTGTCGTACTTTCGTCAGCGTAAATTTCAGATATTTTTAATTGATCTGCTGTAACACCTGACTTCTCAGCTGCGTTTGCAACTGCTGCCGTCAAATTCTTTTCGACCATTCTTGCCGCAAAGTAGGGCATGAATTTCAAGATTTTAACTGCTTCTGTTACAGATTTGCCTCTTACTACGTTAATTACTCTACGTAATTTACGTGCGGGCATTCCGATATTTCTTTGTATTGATTTAGCTTCCATGATTAACCCCTCTTTGCCGTCTTATCTGAACCGGCGTGACCTCTGAATAATCTGGTCGGAGCAAATTCACCGAGTCTGTGTCCTACCATTTGTTCTGTCACATATACGGGAACATGTGTCTTACCGTTGTGTACGGCAATTGTGTGTCCCAACATTTCCGGAATTATCATTGATGCTCTGGACCATGTCTTTACAACTTTCTTTTCACCGGCAGCATTCATTTTTTCGATTTTTGATTGAAGCGCAGGTTGAACAAAAGGTCCTTTTTTAAGTGAACGAGCCATTTATATTCTCCTTATCCGCGTTTTCTTTCTCTGACAATCAACTTGCCAGAAGCCTTCTTCTTGTTTCTCGTCTTGATGCCGAGTGCCGGTTTACCCCAAGGTGTCTTAGGATTTCCGCCGGGACCTGTTTTACCTTCACCACCACCGTGAGGGTGATCACAGGGGTTCATTGTAACACCTCTGACTGTGGGTCTTACACCCAAGTAACGAGTACGGCCTGCTTTACCGATTTTCATATTCTTGAATTCAGCATTTCCAAGAACACCGACTGTTGCCAAGCATTCTTTTCTGACCATTCTCATTTCTGAACTTGCCATCTTCAAAGTTACGTAATTGCCTTCTTTTGCCATTAATTGAGCAGCACCACCTGCTGTTCTGACCATCTTTCCGCCTTTTCCGGGTTCAAGTTCTACACAGTGAACCATTGTACCTAACGGAATCATTTCCAAAGGAAGTGCGTTTCCTGTCAAGATGTCTGCGTCTTTTCCTGATACGATTGTGTCACCTACGTTCAATCCGTGCGGTGTCAAAATGTATCTCTTTTCACCGTCTGCATATACAACGAGTGAAATTCTTACGTTTCTGTTCGGATCGTATTCGATAGTCTTAACAACTGCCGGAATACCGAACTTTTCACGTTTAAAATCTATTACACGGTATGCTCTTTTATGTCCGCCACCTTTATGACGGCATGTAATTCTACCTGTATTGTTTCTGCCTGCAGTCTTTCTGAGGTCTTTCAATAATGATTTTTCAGGTTTGTTTGTTGTTATTTCAGCAAAATCACTTTTGGTCATACCTCTTTGACCCGGAGATGTAGGATTTATTTTTCTAATTGCCATTTTTTACTATGCCCCCGTTAATTCTTCCAAAGGTTCGCCTTCAATCGTTACGATTGCTTTCTTTCCGGATTGCGTTCTTCCTACTGAGTATCCTACTCTCTTTGCGTGTGAGGGTTGGTATACCGTAGTTACCTTTGTTACCTTTCTGCCCGGATATGCAGCTTCAACGGCTTGTGCGATTTCTACTTTTGTCGCTGTCGGCAATACTTCAAACGTATATTTGTTGAGTGTTGTCGCTGCCATTGATTTTTCTGTAATTATAGGACGTTTAATTACGTCGTATAATTTTTCCTTGTTTTGTTTTAAGTTGCTCATTATTTCGATAACCTCTCAGTTATTTCATTGACTGCAGCTTCAGTCAAGATAACCGAGTCTGCTTCCAATAAGTCTTTTACGTTTAAATTTGCAGGAAGAATAACTTTCACTGAAGGAAGGTTTCTTGCTGCCAATTCCAAATGTGCATTTTCTGCTGCTTTTGTATCTGCTACTACAAGCACTTTGCCTGCAACGTTCAATGCCTTCAATGCTTGAGTCATCAATTTTGTTTTCGGTTCTGTGATTTGTGAGAAATCTTTTACCAAAACTGTGTTTTCTACTCTTGCTGAAAGTGCCGATCTCAATGCAAGTCTTCTTGCTTTTTGAGGCATTTGGAAATCGTAATCTCTCGGCTTAGGTCCAAAGATTACACCACCACCTTCAAACAACGGGCTTCTTGTTGAACCTGCTCTGGCTCTACCTGTTCCCTTTTGTTTCCAAGGTTTCTTTCCGCCGCCTGATACTTCAGCTCTTGTTTTTGCACATGCTGAACCTTGACGACCATTGTTGAGTTGTCTTCTTACTGCCATGTGCATTACGTGAATATTAGGTTCAACACCGAATACCTTTTCATCTAAAGATATTTGTCCGACCTGTTTTCCGTCTGTACTTAATATTGAAACTTCTTTTGTCATGATTTTCATTCCTTATAGTTAAGAGTTAGTTCCATTTAACTCTCGAGGGTACTACGGTAACTAATTTACCTTCCGGACCCGGTACCGAACCTTTTACCAACAACAAGTTGTTTTCGTTATCTACTTTTACAACTGTCAATTTGGTAATCGTAACTCTTTCATTACCCATGTTTCCAGCCATTCTCTTACCTTTAATGACTCTACCAGGGGTAGTGCCTGCTCCGATTGAACCAGGTTCTCTGTGATTCTTTGAACCATGTCCCATCGGTCCTCTTGAAAAGTTCCATCTTTTTACCGTACCTTGGAAACCTTTACCTACAGACTTTCCTGTTACGTCAACTTTCGCTACGTTTTCTAATACGGATAAATCAATTTTTTGTCCAACTTCGTATGCTTCAGGATTATCTACTCTGAATTCTTGAAGGTGTCTGAAGTTTTCAAGTTTGTTTTTTGCAAAGTGACCAATTTCTGCCTTCGTCAAGTGTTTTTCCTTTGCAGGAACTACACCTGTTTGAATTGCATTATAGCCATCTGTATCTACTGTTTTTACTTGTGTTACTGTTAAAGGTTCTACCTTGATAACAGTTACGGGAATTGCAAGACCGTTTTCGTCAAAAACTTGGGTCATTCCCAATTTTTTTCCAATTACTCCGAGTGTCATATTATACCTTTCTTTTGTGAGCGCTGCGTTACCTTTTGACTCGCAGATCACATTCAATATCGGGGGGAGTTCCCTTTTAATTGTATGTGATTAAGTTATCTACTATAACTTAACTTCGATGTCCACACCTGCGGGCAAATCCATTCTGCTGAGTTCGTCTGTCGTTTGTGCCGTAGGTTCGTATATATCGATGATTCTCTTGTGAGTTCTCATTTCGAAGTGTTCTCTTGATTTCTTATCAACGTGAGGACTTCTCAAAACGCAATATACACGTCTTTTGGTCGGCAACGGAATAGGACCTGCCACTTTTGCGTCAGTTCTTTTTGCCGTTTCAACGATTTTTGCGGCGGAAACGTCTATAAGCTTATGGTCATATGCTTTCAAGCAAACTCTTATTCTTTGTCTCTTGCCGTTACTCATTTGTCTACTACTTTCTTTTTCTTGTTTTCTACTTCCGAATTGCATGTAACATGAATATTACCGACAATATCGGCACTTACAAATTTATTATAAACATGATTTGTCGTCAACACCGTATTTTTTTTATTTAAAATTTTTCTTTACATTTGTTTATAATTTGTTATCAAATTTGAAAAATTTTTACAAAAATTTTCATTTCATATAAAAATCATTTAAAAAAAGTTCTCGCAGTGACAGTATACTCTTAACATTAAGCGATAATCGCCATTCTGAGGACGGAGTCCGAAGAATCTGTTTCAACTCATTTTTCCAAGATTCTTCGGTTTTTTACAAAACCTCAGAATGACGTAATATTTTTTCTAAGATTCTTCGCCTAAAGACTCAGAATTACTTAGCAGGTGCAAAAAGAGCGTGTTGGAGTCTTTGTGTCGACAAAAAATCAAAAAAAGAGGAACTTTCGTTCCCCTTTAATAAAATATTTAAATATATTGCTTAGCCGTTTAAGGCATCTTTGAGCAACTTATTCAAAAGTTGCGGATCTGCTTTACCTTGAGTTGCTTTCATCGCTTGACCGACGAAGAAACCGAACAATTTGTCACGACCGCCACGGTATTGTTCAACTTGAGCAGGGTTATCGGCAACGATTTTTTCAACGATTGCTTTCAAAGCACCTTCGTCCGAAATTGTACTCAAGCCTTGTTTTTCGACAATTTCTTTTGCACTTCCGCCATCGGTCATCAAAGTCATAATAATTTGTTTACCGATATTATTTGAAATTGTGCCTTTTGCGACCAATCCGACCAATTCTGCAAAAGAATCCGTTGTCATTTTCGTTTCGTTAATCGTGATGTGTTCTTTTTTCAAGTGAGCAGTAACTTCTTTCATCAAGAAGTTGTTTGCAATCTTAGCATCTGCACCCAATTCGAGGACTTTATCATAGAAAAGAGCGGTTTCCATTTGTTCGACGATAACGTTTGCGTCGTATTCCGAGAGTCCCAATTCTTGGTATCTTGCACGTTTTTGAGCGGGAAGTTCGGGCATTTTTTCTCTGATTGAATTTACCCATTCGTCAGAAATTTCGAGCGGCATCAAGTCAGGTTCGGGGAAATATCTGTAATCATGAGCATCTTCTTTACCACGCATTGAGCGAGTTTCGCCGTAATTGTCGTCCCAAAGTCTTGTTTCTTGGATAACTTTTCCGCCTTCTTCAAGGATTTCGATTTGTCTGTCGACTTCGTACTCGATTGCTCTTTGCAAAGCACGGAAACTGTTGACGTTCTTGATTTCCGCACGTGTTCCGAATTCTTTTTGACCAATCGGACGGACAGAAATGTTTGCGTCACATCTCATTGAACCTTCTTCCAAGTTACCGTCGCAAACGCCGATGTATCTAAGGATTGTACGAAGTTCTTCCATATAAGCACGAGCTTCGTCCGAAGAACGCATATCAGGTTCTGAAACGATTTCCAAAAGCGGTGTGCCTGCTCTGTTCAAGTCAACCAATGAATATTTTGAATCCGCAATACCCGAAGCACCTGCGTGGACGAGTTTTCCGGCATCTTCTTCAAGGTGTGCTCTTGTGATACCGATTCTTTTGCCTTGGATATCAATGTAACCGTTTACGCAAATTGGTTCGTCATATTGCGAAATTTGATAGCCTTTCGGAAGGTCTGCGTAAAAATATTGTTTTCTGTCAAACTTACAACGGTGAGGGATTGAGCAGTTTAATGCAAGTCCTGTCAAAATCCCCATGTTGACACATTCTTTATTCAAAACAGGCAAAACACCGGGCATGCCGAGCGTAATTGCACTGATTTCGGTATTTTGTTCCTGACCAAAATCTGTTCCGTCAGGTGCAAAAATTTTAGATTTTGTTTTTAATTGTGCGTGAACTTCAAGTCCCACAACAGTTTCATATTTTTTTCTTAATTCTTCCATTGAAGGCATTTTATCTTTTCCTTTATTTTTATATTTGCCAAAATAATAACACAAATATTCAGGTTGATAAATTCAAAAAAAACATTAATTATATAAATATGAAGAAATTTTTAACTTTTTTATCAATATTAACGATTTTTATTTTCGGGCAAATTTCAGGAGCGACGACACTTTCAGGCGGAATTTCTGCAAGTGACAGAGTACCTGTCGGATTTTTCGGAACGTGGAAAGTCGTTGCGGTCAGGACGGTTACGACAAACGAAAAAATGTTTGCACCCTCGTCCGTCGAAATTTGGAACTTATCGAAACTCAATGACGTCATAACATTAACAAACCCCATTTCGGGTGCAAGTGCTTCTATTACAGTGAAAGATGCAACTTCCGATACTTTCACCTTTCAGAGAGTAACAGGCGATGGTGAAGAAACAGTAACCGAAACAGCAAAATTAATTTTAAATGGGGCAAATTTCACAGGTTCTGATACAATGGTTGTACGAACCTGCAAAAAAGGCATGCCCGTAAAAGTAGAAAACGTAAAATACACGCTCAAAGCCTACAAAGTATCAGGTTCTGACATTAGAAGCATATTCAGTTCATGGTAAAGGATTTGTTATGACCGATAAAAAAGAACTTTCGTTTGATACCGTTATTTTAGGCGGTGGACCGGCAGGGCTTTCTGCCGCTATTTATGCCGCAAGAGGCAATATCTCAACCGCAATCGTCGATTTGACGATGTTTGGCGGACAACCGAGTAACTATTTGGAATTGGAAAATTACCCGAGTTACCCAAATGTAGGCGGTTACGACCTTATGGAAAAGTTTGAAGAGCACGCAGATAAGTTTGGTGTCGAAAAATTTCCAATGCAAGAAATTCAATCTGTTGACCTCAAATCTGAGCCGAAAATAATCGAAACTTTAGACACAATTTTTAAAGCAAAAACCGTTATTATCGCAACAGGTGCTAAAGCTTCAAAATTAGGCATTTCAGGCGAAAAAGAATTTCTCGGACGAGGTGTTAGTTACTGTGCTGTTTGCGATGGTGCTTTCTACCGTGACAAAACGGTTTGTGTAGTCGGCGGCGGCAATGCAGCGGTCGAAGAGGCATGCTATCTCACAAAATTTGCCTCAAAAGTCTATCTCATTCACAGACGAGATAAATTAAGAGCGGACAAAATCGTTCAAGAACGTGCATTTGCAAACCCTAAGGTCGAATTTGTATGGAACACTATTCCTCTCGAAATCAAAGGTGAAAATAACGTAGAAACCCTTGTCGTTCAAGATGTTAAAACAAATGAAACAAAAGAAATTAAAACAGACGGAGTGTTTCCCTACATCGGTTTTACCCCGAATGTTGACCTTTTCAACGGACAAATCGAGCAAACCCCACAAGGTTTTATCGAAACGGATACAAGACTCCAAACGTCTGTTGACGGCGTATTTGCAGCAGGTGACGTTCGAAATACTCCGCTTAGACAAGTTATTACCGCAGCAGCCGATGGTGCAATCGCCGCTTGCAGTTGCGTAAAATTCCTCGAAGAACAACAAACTTTGACCGTTCATTAATCGTCATTACAAGGAAAAAATGACAGTAACTCAGGCTCGCCAAGATTCTTCACTTCGCTCAGAATGACGACATTATAAAAAAAACAAATCTCACTGGTCGACTAAAGTCGACCCTACGTTTTTAACATCAAGCGATATTCGTCATTCTGAGGACGTAGTCCGAAGAATCTATTTTCGCCACAAATGTTTTTTCCAAAATTCTTCGCTTCGCTCAGAATGACAGCATGTTCAAATCTTACGCAAACTGAACGGGAGGAACAATTCATCCAAATGCTCAAATCTTATGCAAACTAAAAAATTTTCTAAAACGTATTTGTTGCGACGGGTGATTTGAACTTTGTGATATTTGCTTGGAAGAGCAACGGAATTGTTTCAACCGGACCGCTTCTGTTTTTTGCGACAATCAATTCTGCTTTGCCTTTCAAATCTGGATTTTCTTTCTCGTAATATTCTTCTCTGTGAATAAACAAAACGATATCGGCATCTTGTTCGATTGCCCCCGAATCTCTAAGGTCAGAGAGCATCGGACGTTTGTTATCACGTTTTTCGTTTCCTCTGGTCAACTGCGAAAGTGCAATAATCGGAACTTCGAGTTCTTTTGCAAGGATTTTCAAACCTCTTGAAATAGCCGAAATTTCTTGGTTTCTATCGTTTGGATTATTACCTTGCATAAGTTGAAGGTAGTCGATTACGATGAGCCCCAAATTTTTCTCTTTCATCTTGAGTCGCTTGCATTTTGCTCTCATTTCAGTTACTGAAAGTCCACCAGAATCGTCGATGAAAATTTTCGAATCGGCACTAAACGTTTCCATAACTCTTGTAATTTTTTCCCAGTCTTGAGGTTGCAAATGTCCTGATGACAATCGTCTTGCATCAACTTCTGCCTCAGACGCAAGAAGTCTTTTCATAAGTTCTTGTTTTGACATTTCAAGTGAAAATACCGCAACCGACCTATCCGTACGCAATCCGACGTTTTGAGCAATGTTAAGAGCAAACGCAGTTTTACCCATTGCAGGACGAGCCGCAAGAATAATCAAGTTTCCCGGTTGCAAGCCCGATGTCATCTGGTCAAAATCATAAAATCCAGTAGGCGTACCGGAAAGTTCCTCTTGGTGGTTATAGCGATATTCAATTTCTTCGTAAGTTTTATAGACCAAATTTGTGATGTTTTCGACTTCGGTGGTATTTTTTTGCGAAGCAACCCCGAAAATCAACTGTTGTGCACAGTCCAAAACCAGCGAAGGGTCATTGTTTTCGTATGACATATTAACAATTTCCGACCCAGCGGCGATGAGATTTCTGCGAATTGACATATCTTTAACAATATCGGCATAATAGTTGACATTGACTGTCGTTACGGTATCTAAAGCCAAATCCGTAACGTAATCACGACCGCCAACTTCCACAAGTTTGCCAGCCGTTTTCAATCGTTCAGAAACCGTTACGATATCGACAGGCTCATTTCGCTCATAGAGGCTTTTTACAGCATCAAAAACATCTCTGTTTGCGGGCTTGTAAAAATCCTCGGGCTTAATCATATCAGCTACTCTCGCATAAGCCGTCGGGCTTGTCAAAACAGCACCCAACAGTGCGTTTTCAGCATCAATACTCTGCGGAACGAGAGCGTTATTCTTTTTTACCAAATCTTTTTTTGCCATATCTAACCTATTCACGAAAACATGCATGATGATAATAAATTCCGACTAAAATCTCAACATGTTTTTTGAAAGAAATCTCTAACAAAATTCTAAAAAACCCCGAAGTTTACACGGCTTCGGGGATAAAAATTATTTTTAAAAAATTTGCAATCCTTTACACTTCAACAAACAATTTTCTGCCGACAATATTTGGCTTATTGTTGTAATAGCCTGCAAAATAACCGCCTGCAAACGGTTGGTTTTTACCGTAAAATTCGTTGCGACGATTCATTTGTTCCAAATTTTGGCTCAAAAACGGGTTAGCAAACGGGTTTGAGTAACTTTGAGTTTTAGTTACAGGAGTGGCAATTTGAGTTGCCGACGCTGCTTGTGTCGCTCCGCTGAAAAAGTTTTGTAATCCTTCAATCATATTCCTTAATCTCCCTGTCCGAGAATATATTTAATTATTTTTCTTACGATGTCATTATTATATAATTATTTATTAAAAAATTTAACAATTTTTCAGAAAAATCGTACAAAAGTACTAAAATGTGGTATTGTATTTGTATGATTTTTGAGGGTTTTTAATGAATTGTCCTGTCTGCGGAAAATCGCTAATCGTTGTCGAGAGAAACAAAATTGAATTAGATTGGTGTCCTTCTTGCCGTGGGCTTTGGTTTGATGCCGACGAATGGCGACTTTTGGGTGTTAAAGATGAAAAATACAACCCATTTGCCTACGAAGCGGTCAGAATTAAAGACGAAAAAGGCAGAAAATGTCCTATTTGTGAGAAAATTATGGAAAAAATCAAAATCGGCGACACGATTTTGGACAGATGCCCGTCACTTCACGGAATTTGGTTTGATAAAGGCGAACTCAGCAGTTTCGTAAATTTTTCGAACGCTGAGGCAACATCTACAAAAACCGTAAGATTTTTGGGCGAAGTTTTTAACATCAAAAAATCTTGATACAACAAAAATGACACTTGTCACGGACAAACTACATAAAATATTTTGTAAATTATTTGAAATGAGGAGAAAAAATGTCACAAACAACACTTACTTTGTTAATCCCTATAATCGTTATGGCAGTAGTGTTTATCTGGGTTGCAACAGTCTACAACTCGCTCGTTGTCTTGAAAAATAGGGTTAAAAATGCATGGTCTCAAATTGATGTTCAACTCAAACGTCGTTACGACCTCATTCCGAACCTTGTTGAAACGGTCAAAGGCTATGCAGCACACGAATCTGCAACTTTGGAAAAAGTTATCAAGGCTCGTCAACAAGCGATTAACGTCAATAGTGACAACGTTCAAAGCCGTGCCGCTGCTGAAAATGCACTTTCCGGAACATTGAAGTCTTTGTTTGCCGTTGCTGAAAATTATCCCGATTTGAAGGCTAACCAAAACTTCTTGCAACTTCAAGAAGAATTGACTTCAACCGAAAATCGCTTGAGTTATGCCCGTCAGTTCTACAATGACTCGGTTTTGGACTATAACAACCGCAAGGAAATGTTTCCTGTAAACATGATTGCGGCTGTTTTCAACTTCGAAAACAGAACTTTCTTCGAAGCCGGAGAAGAAGAAAAATCAACTCCGAAAGTCAGTTTCTAAGAGAGTTTAAGGCTAAACTATGTGGCATCAAATAGAGGCTAATAAAAGAAAAAGCGGCATTTTGATTTTCATAATGCTCATCATTTTGCTGATTTTGGGAGCAAGCCTTGGCGTTCTTGTTTCTCTGTATAATGAACCACCGAGTGCAAATTCGCTTGACACCTTGTCTACACCCGAAATTATCACTCTTGAAATAGCAATGATTCAAGGTATTTTTTACGCTACATTAGTTTGGATATTTTTGCTCATAATCTCAGTTGTGGACGGCAAAAGAGCAATTCTTGCATTAAACCACGCTAAAAAAATTCCAGCGGGAGCAAATAGAATTTTGGAAAACGTAGTTGCTGAAATGTCAATCGCCGCAGGCTTGCCCAAGCCTCCCGAAATTTACATCATTGACTGCATGATGCCCAACGCTTTTGCAACGGGCATGAACCCTAAACATTCAGCAATCGCCGTGACGACGGGATTATTGACCACGCTCGACAGAGATGAGTTGCAAGCAGTCGTCGCCCACGAAATTGCCCATATCGTCAATCGTGACACGACTTACATGCTTTGTGCAGGCATAATGCTTGGCTCAATCGTTTTGATTTCAGACTGCATAGTCAGAAGTTTCAGAGGAAGCGGCCGTTCCCGTTCGAGCAGCAGCTCGTTTAAAGGCGGTGGTGCAGCCGTTTTGATTATGCTTGCCATTTTGATTTTCGCAATGATTGTTGCCCCAATTGCTGCACGGTTACTGTATTTTTCGCTTTCTAAAAAACGTGAATACCTCGCTGATGCTTGTGCCGTTCAATACACAAGATACCCACAAGGTCTTGCGACTGCACTTGCCAAAATTTCAGGTTCTGTCTACGTTTTCCGTGATGCAGACAAATTAACCTCGGCAATGTATATCGTTCACCCGCTCGACACAATCGAAATTCACAAAAATCGCTACTCGATTTGGGGAGATTTGTTCTCAACACACCCACCAACTGAAAAACGTATCGAAATTTTGGAAAAAATGACGAGTGCTGATTTCAATGCCTATGAAGCCGCATTCAGTAAGGCTTTCCGCCACCGCAAAACAATTATGACAAAAGAAGATTTGTACGGTGTTAAACCTCTTGAAATCAAAAAACCTAACGAAGGCAAACAAAGCAAAGTCGACGGCTCACTTGTGGCTGGAACTATTGCACTCGCTACGGTTGGCACTCTTGCGGAAGTTAAAATGCAAGAAGAAAAAGAAACTCAAGAACAAAAAATTAAACAGCAAAAAGAAGAATTGGTCACTCGCAAACGTGAAGCACTCGACACAGTTTGGAAAGCAAATAATTACATTTTCAAACAATGTTCGTGCGGAACGAAAATGAAATTTCCACAAGAATATAAAGGACAGGAAATCTACTGTCCTCACTGCAATTCGGTCATAAAGGTCGAAGAAGATTAGTTTTTGCTAAATTTCAAGGTTGTAATATTTAGGTCGGCTAAAGGCAACCCTGCTTTTCACAGAATGACGGCAAAAATTTATTCACTTTTCGAAGCCGATTTATTCAGGACGTTTGATTGTAAGCCACAAATCTTGCGGATAGATGTCCTCAATTCTTCCAAAAGTACCGTTAATAATGAAGAAATCGATTTTTTCGCCACGGCGAATTTCGAGGTCGTCAAACGGGATTTTGAGCATAACGACTTCATTGTAGGCACATTTTATGGAATTATTTTTGTCCATAACCCAAAGATTATTTTTCATCGCTTTTGAGAAAAACACAGGGAAAAGTTTGCCCTGCATAAATGTAATTTTAATCTCGTGGGTATACGCATTTTTGATTAATTGACATACATTTTCATTCTTGTTCAAAGGACGAACGGGAGCGGTATATTGGAACTCATCTTTGTTCGTTTTGATGTAGACGTATGCTTGATAAATCGGCTCTTCGCACTCGCTAATGTTGTAAACGTAATGATTTACGTCGAAAAGCAAGTAGAGATTGTCGTAATCTGCACCAAAATAAATTTTGTTGAAAAGTTTATTTTCTTGCATCAAAGGAGAGGACGAAATGTCAATGCAGCCTGCGTTTCGCCATTCTTCTTCATAATTTCTTTTGCCCGTCAATGCAGGAGAAATCAGACCTTTGGGGATTCTTGACGGCTTGCCAGAAAATGATGCAAGCGGTTTGTCCAAATTCTCGGGAACAGGCAAGTTTATTGAAGAATAGACCGCTTTAAGGTGTTCTCTAAAAAGAAAATCAAAGAGGTGATCTTGTCCTGAATCGTTTGGTTCGCCAAACCACCAGAACCAGTCGCTACCTTGAGCGGTGTAAAGATGTTCAAACGCTTCAGTCGTGTCCAAATCGGGATTTTCGGCTTGTGTTTTTTTCAAATCCTCATAAGTGTTAAAAAGATATCGCCAAGCCATATTTTTAATCGGTTCAGCCGTCCAAAATCTGAAATCGCTATTGACGCCCGAGCCTGCACTTATGTTGTCCAATTTTTGGATATGGTCGACGTTTTCGACATAATCGCTGAGCAAAACTGTTTCCAAGGTCGGGTCTTTTTCGATTAATGAATAAATTTCTTCCAAAAATTCCTTACCACCGTCACGATAGTTATGCCAAGCATTTTCGCCGTCCATTGCAATTGTGAGAAGGTGATTTTTCGAAGGTGCATTGAGGAATTTCGAATAAACGACCTTAATTCGGTCATAAAGGTCATGAGCTGCGACTTTCGCATCATAATTCGGATATTCAAACGAAATCAAATTTGGCAAAACAGAATCTCTGAAAACAATTTTGAGATTGTCTGCAAAATTGAGCGAATAAGTTTGGCAAAGGTCGAATGGGTCTTGGTGAAAGCCTTTGAAGTCACGGACGATATCTTTTTTTATGGTGCTTGAAAGAACTGTTTCGTCAGAAATTGTCCACTCAAGTCCACTATCCGCAATCATTTTCGCCACTTCGGAACTTATACCTTGCTCAGGCAACCACATTCCTTTCGGTTTAATTCCAAAAACTTCTTCAGTTCGTCTCAATCCCTTTTCAATTTGTTCTTTTGCACAGTCAGGCATTTTGATATCGCTTCCCGGGAGCGGAGTCCGAAGGTTCGGAGTTTTTGCATTATCCATATCTGCAACAATCGGTAAAATCGGGTGATAGTAAGGACATGTCATAATTTCGATTTTATTTTTCGAAAGATATTTTTTAAAATTCGGAATGATTTTTCTGATGATATCACGTTGTGCCTCGATAAGCATTTCACGGTGCTTATTCGTATAGTGCTTACCTTTTTTGGCAATTTCCGCAACCTCGGGGTACTGCTCTATTTGGTCATCTCTAAACCAAACGAGGTTAAACATAGTCATAATGTCAGAATAGCCCGACATCGAAAATTCGTCGACGTCGATATCCTCTTTTGAAAATCTTCTTTTGTATAAATCCTCGTAACGAGGGTATTTTGCGATGTATTTGTTATAATCCAAATCGAAGAAATAATTTAAAATAAACTCCATATCATCAGGAGAAAGTTCTTCAACAGGCGTGAGGGTCAAATTCGAGTGAATATCACTGATTTGACCACTTGCATAACCTTCGATTGCATCTAAAAGCGTGGGCGAAATGTCAAAATTTAACTTCAAAGAAGGAAATTTGTCCAAAAATTGCAACATTCCGGAGTACGTCTGAACAGCATTCAACCTCGTCCAAGGCATAAGCATGACGTCGTCGTTCGGCGTTCTGTAATTGGGCTGATGCAAGTGCCACACAAAGGCTAAAGACAATTTTTTCATAACAATTCCACCATTATTGATTTCTAAAATTATTTTATCATAGCAACCGATTTTTTAAAACGATTTATTCTTTAATCGGTGAATAATTGATTTTCGAATCCTCGTCCGTCTTTTCAATTTTGAAAATCACAGGACGTAAACCGTCATTACAACTGCATATCGCCACCCCTTTTTCCTTTATCCAATCGCCGTAATAAAACAATTCGTTTCCCGCTCCGTTAGATAGGGCAAAAACGTACTGGTATATGGCTTTCCACGCTTCATCGCAAAAATTTTCAGGTTTGGCATAATCAGCGTAAAACACTTGTCCCTCTTTGAACATCGGGAATGAAGAAAGATTTTCGACCCCATATTCTTTTGCCAAATCTTCAACAAACATTTTGCGTAACACAGTAATTTTGCACTTTTTCATAAATTTTTCCGTTATTTTAAATCTTTGCTTTTTAAAGTCGAAACAACCGTCAAGTTTTCCTCTGAAACCTCAAGCCCATCAACGCTCAATGCACCAATTTTTACGGTTTTATTTTTGCCGTGATAATCACTTCCACCGCTAATCAACAGCCCGTGTGCCTTTGCCTGCTCAAGCAAAAAGTCAATTTCATCTTGCGAATACCTTGAATAATAACACTCAATTCCTTTAATACCAAGGCTTTTCATAAAATCAAGACGTTTTAAAAATTCACCTTTTTCAATATGAACCTCGCCCTCTCCGCCAAGGGGATGTGCCCAAACAGGGATTGCACCTGCCGCAATCAAAGTGTTTATAGCCTCTTCCGACGAAAATTTGGTCTTCGGAACAACGCAAGCGTCTAGGTATTTTTTCATCGCAGAAACAGTATCGGTCGCCAATTTTCTGTTAACTAAAATGTTCGCAAAGTGCGTCTTTACAACACTTGGACGAGAATTGAGCCAATCGAGTTCGTCCTGAGTCAAATTAATACCCCAAACATCACGCAAATATTCAATTCTACGCTCCAACTTGACACGACGAAGTTTTTTACCCTTGTCAATCAAGTCCGAAAGCCCCTTGTCGCCTTCATTATAGCGATAGCCCAAAATATGACAACCAAACTCTTCCGTCTCACAAGTGAGTTCAACCCCTCTGATAAAGTTAATCTCAGGCGGCACAAGCGTTTTCATCTTTTCGCAGCCTGCAATAGTGTCGTGGTCAGTCAGGGAAAAAGTCACTATCTGTGCGGCTTTTATGCTATTTAAAAGTTCCTCGGGCGTTTCGCTTCCGTCAGAAAAATTACTGTGCAAATGTAAATCTGATTTTTTCATCTTAAAATTCCTGAACAGCACTATTTACCACGTTTTCCACCTCAAAATCCTGCTTACCTTCCGACTTATCGGACAAAAGAACAAGATATTCAATATTTCCAGCAGGGCCTTTAATAGGCGAAACTGTTAAGTTTAGAGCAAAAAGACCCAATTCACCTTGAGCAAAATCGATGATTTCATTAATAACTGTTATATGAACCGATTTATCACGAACGACGCCATTTTTGCCGACTTCGTCTTTGCCTGCCTCGAATTGAGGTTTGATGAGCGAAACAATCTGAATATTTTCAGGTTGCATAAGTGATAAAATATTTTTCAAAACTTTTTTGACGGAAATAAACGACAAATCCGTTGCACAAAAATCAGGCAAAACGTCGTTTTCGTCATAAATATCCGCCTTTGAACAATTTTTGATGTTCATTCGTTCAACGACCTTAACACGCTCGTCCGTCCTGAGTTTCCAAGCAAATTGACCATATCCGACGTCAACAGAATAGACTTTTTTTGCCCCATTTTGGAGCATACAATCTGTAAAACCGCCCGTAGAAGCACCAGCATCGAGGCAAATTCGGTCGTTTAGGTTCAATTCAAAGGCTTTTACGGCTTTTGCAAGTTTATATCCGCCACGAGAAACAAACGGCATCGATTTGACCTCAATGTCTAGCCCTTCGTGGTATTCCAACTGATAGCCAGCCTTTGTGATTTTTTCGCCGTTAATTTTTACGTTGCCAGCCATAATCGCAGCCTGTGCCTTGCTTTTCGTCTCAAAATAGCCTAAATCGAATAAAATTTTATCTAAACGTTCTTTCATTTTTCTCCAAAATTAAATATTTTCTTCGCATTCGCTGTGGTCGCCTCGTCAACTTCCTCAAAAGATATTTCTCGAAGTTTCGCAATTTCTTCAGCAACAAATTTCACATAAACGGGCGAATTTTCCTCACCACGATGCGGAACAGGTGTCAAATAAGGCGAATCGGTTTCCAAAAGCAATCTATCGAGTGGGGTGATTTTGGCGACTTCTTTCGTTTTTTTAGCATTTTTAAACGTTACAACACCGCCCAAAGCGAGATACCAGCCTTCTCTCAGGCATCTTTGTGCAAATTCTGGCGAGCCTGAAAAACAGTGCATAACGATGGGGATTTTCCCCTCAGAATATTTCTTCAAAATGTCGAAAGTATCGCCATGAGCCTCTCTATCGTGAATCAACACGGGTAAATTTTTTCGTTTTGCAATCTCGATTTGCTTTATGAAAATCTCTTTTTGACGTTCGTGATTTTCTTGTTCTTTAATCCAATAATAATCAAGCCCGATTTCGCCCACCGCAACAATTTTCGGGTGGTCGCAATATTTTTCGACAATTTCTGCCCAATTCTCTGGCAAATCAGAGATTTCTTCAGGTTGAACGCCAAGTGCACCGTACAAATTGTCATATTTTTCAATCAAATTTATAATACCGTCAAATTCTTTCGGCACAACCCCCGGTATAATGACCTTTTCGACACCAACAACCTTTAACTCTGCCAAAATCGCATCAATTCTGCCTTCGTAATTTTCAATATTCAAATGTGCATGCGTATCAATCATAATTTTATAATATCCTACTCCGCAAAATCCGACAAGATGCAATTACTGAGCAAAAAGCCCTCGTTCGTTAAAGCATAGCCGTTTTCGGTTTTCTTAAAATATTTTTCATATTTTTTTAAAACTTCAGAATATTTTTTTTCAAAATCAATTCCAAACTTTTCATTAATCGCCGAAACGTTCACCCCGTCTGCTTTTCGGAAACCTAAAAAAATTGATTCCTCAAGCATTACATCTTTTGTCAAAATTTCCCTTTCGGTCAAATTCATTGGGTTGTCAAGGTATTTTTCTATCGTATTTTCATGCGTATATCTTGTCGAACCCTCGTAACCGCTTGCACCACAACCGAAACCGTAATAATTTTCATCATTCCAATAATTCAAATTATGTCTTGATTCGAACCCTTTTTTGGCGAAATTGCTGATTTCATAATGCTTATAGCCATATTTTGCCGTAATTTCGCACAATTTTAAATACATATCAGCCTGCATATCCTCATCAGGCAAGGTTTTCGGGCATTCCGCAAAAAACTTCGAACCCTCTTCGATTTTAAGTCCGTAAGATGAAATGTGCTCGACACCAATTTCGCAAGCAGTTATCACAGATGCAGAAACATCGCTCATAATCTGGCTTGGCAGACCATAAATCAAATCAATATTTATATTTTTAAACCCAACTTCTCGAGCCATCGAAATAACATCGAAAGCCTGTTTTACTGTGTGTTTTCGCCCGATTAATTTCAACAAATGGTCATCAAAACTTTGTACCCCGAAACTGAGCCTATTCACACCCGCATCAAAAACACCTTTAAGCCAGTCACGAGAAGTGCTTTCAGGGTTTGCCTCGATTGTAATTTCAGCATTATTTTCAAAATCAAATTTCGAAACAATTTTACCAATTTGCACAAAATCAATCAGCGACGGTGTTCCGCCACCAATATAAAGCGTTTTTATTTTTTCGCCCAAATATCGTCCCTCGATTTCTGCCAAAAGTCCCTTGAGATATTTTTCCCTTAACTCAAGTGCAGGATAAGACGAAAACGTGCAATAGTAACACTTTCGCAGACAAAAAGGTATATGAACATAAACGCTTGAGGTCATTATTTAATCATCTCGTACAAAAGTCTGTAAACCTTTAAAATATGGTTATTCAAGGCGAAACCTTGTTCTTTTCTGAACGAATAAGATTTTTCCATATATTTTAAATATTCATCATTTTGCGTTTGTTCGAGTTCCAAAACAGCCGTAATAGCATCGTTTGCGTCGATTTTATACAAACTTTTTGTAGAATCATAATTCATCGAGCAGCCAAATTTTACAAGTTCCGCACCCGTGTTTTTGCCAAACATAGCACCGCTTGCGACCAATTTTTTCAACATGGAAACATCTTTTTTCGCAAGTGCAAGGTCAGCCGCCGTAAATCCGTCATTCGTCAACGAATTTATGTTTGCTCCATTAAAAATTAAATCCGCCACAACGTCCTCATTACCTTGCAAAATCGCAATCTGCAATGCCGTCAAGCCGAGATTTTTTTCCTTCGCATTAAGGTCAACATTCGATTTCAACAAAGGTTTAATCACTGCCTCATTTTTCGTGATAACCGCAGTAATCAAAGGCGTTACGTCCGAACTTTCCTTATAAGAACATTTTACATTGACGTTCGCACCGTCCTTAATCAGAGTTTCGACAGTTTTGACATCACCCTTCTCAACCGCTGCCTGCAACATCGTTTTGCCGTTTTCATCAGCCATATTGACGTCTGCTCCCGCCTTGACAAGTTCTTCATAAGAATCTGTTTTGTTAGCCGTAATCGCTGATTTAGCAAGGACTTCGCCCTGTTTTGATTCAACGTCAATTTTTGCACCGTTAGCCTTCAAACATTCAACGATGTCTTTTTTGCCATAAAACGTAGCCGTGACAAGCGGTGTAGCCCCATGGACAGTTTTTGCTTCAATATTTGCACCAGCAACAATCAAAATTTGAACAATTTCCCTATTTCCCTTGTAACAAGCGGTATGCAAGGGTGTTGTGCCGTCCTTCACGGTTGCGGTATTGATTTTTGCACCTCGTTGGAGCAAATACCTTACTACATCTGAATTTCCGCTCTCAACCGCAGCATGCAACGGGGTAAATCCGTCAGAATTAACGACATTGACGTTTGCACCAGCCTCTGCAAGGTTTTTGACCATTGCAATGTTGCCGTTGAAACTTGCCCAAATCAATGGTGTTGTATTCGATTTTAACGCCGCATCGGGATTCATGCCCGCCATAAGGTACGTTCTGACAATCTCCGTCTTATTTAATTCTGCCTGTTTAACAAAATCTTCTTCATTAAATTTCAAACCGGCCTGCTTGATTTGCTTTTTGTATTGAGCAGTTTCTTTTTTATTTTTTTCAACGGGAACATAATCTGATTTCTTTGCAGGAGTAGGCGTAATGTCCTCTTGTGGTTGAGTTTTTTCGGGTTGAACAACCATTTCGTCAATTTTTTTATTTTCATTTTCGAAATTTTCTTCTTGAACGGGCAAATTCTCTATATGCTCGTCTGTTTTATGTTTTATGACTTCTTCAACCTTTTGTTGTTCTTCTACAACTTCTTTTTCTTCTTCGACAACGCCTTCATCTTTTTTGGGTGCAATGCGTTGCGGTTCTTGAGGTTGAAGGTTATGTTTAACTTCATTTTTAACTTTTTGTTTATCGGAAACATTTTTTTCTGTCGTTTCGACAGTTTCTGTTTCAGTGACATTTCCTACCGAAGAGTCAGGCTCTGCCATCATTTTCGTGTTTACTGACTGTTTTTCGAGCATTTCTTTTTCATACTTCAAACGTTCTTCATTTCTTTGACGTTTGAGGTTCTGAAGTTCCTTCTTTGCTGCTTTTTGAGCCTTTTTATATTCAGCATTTTGTTTTTTTGCATTTTTTATTGCTTCGTCTGCCCGCATTTTTGCAAACTCTTGTTTTTCAAAATTGGCTTCTTCAGCAGATTTTACAATTTCATTATTCGCAACGGTTTCTGTATTTTTGTCAACACTTTTTGCAAACACATTTTCCGCCGTAATCGGTGCGGCTATTAACATTAAAGCGATAAATAATACAATTTTTTTCATAAAAATTCCTCTTCTAATAAAAGAATAATGTATTTTTTCAAATATGTAAAATTTTTAACAAAAACGTATCGTTATGCCCCGTTTTTACAATCGTGGTAAAATATTATCATGATTTTAAAAGTTTCTATCAAAGATATTGCGGAAATTGACCTCGATGAAGTTATGGAAATCGAGGAAGTTGCCTACCCAAACCACCACTGGTCAAGGGTTTCATTCGAAAATGAAATTTCTAATAAACTGGCAACGTACAGATGTGCTTTGACACCAAAAGGCGATATGGCTGGATTTTACGGTTTTTGGCAAATTCTTGAAGAAGCCCATATCACAACCATCGCAACCCACCCTGACTTTCGTCGGCAAGGGGTGGCGAAAACGTTGATGTTTGACATCATCGACGAATGTTACAAAAAAATGATTAAGTATATCACCCTTGAAGTCCGTGAGAGTAACATCGCAGCCATTTCTCTCTATGACAAATTCGGATTTTCCACAATCGGAACAAGAAAAAAATATTATCAGGACAATAATGAAGATGCCTTAATAATGTTTACCGAAAATATTTGGTATGATAAATTTAAGTCAAATTACAAAAAACTGAAAGAAGAATTTTACGGGCAAACAAAATGACAAACGAAGTTCAACAAAAAAAACAAAAAACGCCGCAATATTCACCGCTTAGGCTCGTCGGAATATTATCCTTCGTCGGATTTTTCACGGTATTGCTCATCGTTGCTACGTTTACAAGAATCAAACTCTTCAACATTTTGCAGCCCTTCTTAGGCTTGCTTCACCCAGAATTTTTTCAAGATTTAGGTTCTGTTTTTGCGTTTAAATCTTATTTTTACATTCCGCAAGTGCCTGTATTGCTCTTCTCTGTTGCACTTTTAGGGGCTGCTTGCACAATGACGTCCGCTTTTTTCTATATTGTTTTAGGTTTAACCCTAATCCCGATTTTCGGCTTGGGTGGCGGATTTAACTATGTTTTGCAACCTTCTTTCGGATACATTTTAGCCTTTATCCCTGCATCTTTGATTGCAGGTGGAATCATGTATCGAAACCATTCCGTAAAAAATATGTTAAAAGCAACAATAACGGCTGTTTTGATTATTCATATTCTTGGATTTTTCTACATGCTTTTAGTTCTTCTTTTAAAGCATGAAAACTTCTCATACATTATGGATTGGCTATTTTTCGAAAGTTTCACAAGGGCGGTATTCGATATAATCTTCGGTTTTCTCGCCATGCTTTTGGCTAAATTCTTCCGAAAATTTACTTGGATTATCACCGCAATTTAAAAAAAATTTGCACAAAAAAAGAACCCCGAAAGGTTCTTTTTTATTGATTTTTCAAATTCTAAGGAGCGAGAATTGTGATAACGTTTCTTCCTTCAAGTGACGGTTTTTTTTCAACTGTCAATTTTACGTCCTTCAAATCTTCCAAAAATCTATTAGCCAAATCGTATGCCAACTGATTGTGCTGCATTTCACGTCCTCTAAGCATTACGACGATTTTAACCTTGTTTCCGTCAGCCAAAAATTTCTTAATGTTTTTAATTCTGACTTGATAATCGTGAACGTCAATCTTATACCTGATTTTGATTTCCTTGATTTCAACGACTTTTTGTTTCTTTTTCGCCTCTTTGGCACGTCTTGCCATTTCGTATTTATATTTTCCGTAGTCAAGAATTTTCGCAACAGGCGGTTCTTGGTTCGGGGAAACAACCACCAAGTCCAAATCTTTATCTTGTGCCATTTGGAGTGCTTTTGCCGTCGCAATTACTCCGTGATTATTTCCTTCATCGTCAATCAATCTGACTTCTTTTGATGTAATTCTTTCATTTAACAACGAATTGTTGTTCTGGTTAAAATCTCTGCTGATAATATTTCTCCTTCTTTTTATCTTTGTGAACTTTATAATAACAAGAAAATCCCGTTATAGCAAGTCATACAAAAAATTTTTATGACGATTTTGTAAACATGGGGTTGATTTTATTTCATGTTTTAAATAATATTGTCCTGAAGCCAAAGACATTTGGGGGACTGGGTCGACACGACGGGTTGGCGGTTAGTAATAACTTAAATCAACGAAGTCAGCAAGACAGTTGGTAATTAGAAATAAAACCAATCAGCAAAGTCGAAAGTCAGAAGCGAGCAGCGATGTTCGATTAAGACAAAACCCGAAAATCCTTAAAAAATACCCAAATCAGGTAACATCAAAATTTCAATACAAATCTCGTTTTGCTCGGGATTTTATAAAATTTTCGATTTTACGATTGGTTTCACTCGTAAAATTTTTTTTGCGAGGGAAAAACAGGTCGATAAAATACAAAGGAGCAAAAATGGCAACAAAAGCTTTTAAACAAGAAAAGGCTGACTCCATTAAAGAAAAAATGGAAAAGGCACAAGTAGCCATCGTTACTGAATACAAAGGTATGACAGTAGAAGAAATTCAATGTCTCCGTCGTGAACTTCAAAAAGTTGGCGGTGACTATATGGTTACAAAAAATACTTTGGCAAAGTTGGCAATTAAGGGAACTCAATTTGAAGTATTGGCAGAAACATTCAAAGGACCTATCGCAGTTGCGTTTGGTTTTGAAGATCCTGCACAACCTGCAAAAGTTCTTGCTAAGTTTATCAAAGAAAAGAAAAAAGGTGTTATTGTTGCAGCAGGCTTGGACGGACAATTGTTGTCCGCAGAAGAAGCAAAAGCACTTGCAGATATTCCTTCAAAAGAAGAACTTTATGCAAAAATGCTTGGCTGCGTAAATTCACCGGCAACAGGTATCGCTGGCGCTGTAAACGCTGTAATGAGCAGTTTGGTCAGAGCAATCGATGCAGTTGCAAAACAAAAAGCTGCATAGTTTTAGCGGCATAAATTACTAAAGAAAAAATTTAAAGGAGAAATAAAATGAGCAACGTAACAGAAATTTTAGAAAAAATCGAATCATTAACATTGCTTGAAGCAGCAGAATTAGTTAAAGCAATGGAAGAAAAATTCGGCGTATCAGCAGCAGCACCGGTTGCAGTTGCAGCAGCAGCACCGGCAGCAGGCGGAGCAGCAGAAGAAGAAGCAACTGAAGTTAACGTAATCTTGGCTTCAGCTGGTGCTAACAAAATCGCAGTTCTTAAAGAAGTTAGAGCTTTGACAGGCCTCGGCTTGAAAGAAGCAAAAGACCTCGTTGATGCTGCACCTAAAGCAATCAAAGAAGGCGTTAAGAAAGAAGAAGCTGCTGAAATCAAGAAAAAACTTGAAGAAGCAGGTGCAACTGTTGAACTTAAATAGTTTCAATAAATTTCTTTTAAAAAGGGCGAACCGCAAGGTTCGCCTTTTTGTTGGAAAAAGCCATTTTTTGGGGCAATCGCCAATAATCGTTTGAACACAAAATTATTTTATTAATGCTCAAAATGGTCAACCGAATTCAATGTCATTCTGTTTAATTTATCATTCATTTTCCAAGATTTTTCACCCAAAGTTAGACGGCAAAAATACAAAAACCTCTCAGCTTTCTTTATGCAAAAAACATTCTTTGTCGTGGTCGTTGACGACGCCGATAGCCTGCAAATACGAATAAACAATCACTGTTCCGACGTATTTCATTCCTCGTTTTTTCAAGTCCTTCGAAATTTTATCCGAAAGTTCGTTCGAAACGATGACCTTGCCGTCCGAGTTATAGACGACTTTATGACCAGTAAAACCCCAAATATAATCCGAAAAACTGCCAAATTCTTTTTGTATTTTCATAAAAATTTTTGCGTTCAAAATTGAAGCACGAATTTTTTGCTCACTTCTTATAATCTCTTTATTTGCAAGCATTTTAGCAATTTTATTTTCATCAAAATTAGCAACCTTTTCAACGTCAAAATTTTCATACTCAACTCGAAACGCCTGACGTTTTTTCAAAACGGTAAGCCAAGACAGACCAGCCTGAAAGCCTTCCAAGATAAGCAATTCTAACAAATCCCTATCGTCAAATTTCGGATTGCCCCACTCTTTATCGTGATATTTTACATAGATTTCGGACTTTTCGTCCACCCAAAAACATCTTTTCATTCGTCAATTTTTTCAAATTTTTGATAAAATTCGCCTTCTTCACGGCAAAAAGTCAACTCGCCATTGGTATACAAGACCATTTTTTGACCGTCTTGAGCATTTGTGCAATTTATAACGTTTGTCTGCAAAACCTCATAAATAGTACCCTTTTTCAAGTTTCGATATTTCATTTTTCCTGTTTCATATATTTTTGCAAAATTAATTTTTTCAAAGCCTTGGAATGTATTGCGGCAGGCTCGATTGCGATGACTTTATCAAGATCATTAACCGCCCCTTGATAATCCTTCAATTTCATTTTTACAACGGCAGAATAATAAAGTGCATCGACAAATTTCTCATCAAGTTCAATCGCTTTTTGCAAGTCTGAAAGTGCCTGTTTCAAGCCTTTTTCTTCCAAATTGTCAAACAACAAAACGGCATGTGCCCTGTTATAGTATGCGTCCACCATTTTTCCATCGAGTTCAATTGCACGAGTATAAGATTCGAAAGCCTTTTCGAGTTGTTTCAAATGGTGATAAGCAATCGCTTTTGAAAAATGTGTCAAAGCCCAATCGGGCAACAGTTCTTCAGCCTTTTCAAAATCTCTGATAGCACCTTCAAAATCGCCGTGATTAGTTTTTTCGATACCCAAATTTGTATAAAATTTTGCGTCTTTATCCGTCATTTTTTCTCCACGATTGTCGTCGTCATGAAATTACGAAAGTTTTTTTCGAATGAAAAGTTTCAATTCTTTCGTTCGCAATTCTTCGTGCGTATATTTTTCATTTGCAATTCTATAAAATTCGTTCTCCTCTGTGTAGTGAAGAATTTTCTTATGTCCGTAGAAAACATTATCAAATTCATCTAAAACTTCAAGGAAATCAATAAACGACAAGCGGTTAATCTTATCAGAATTAAAAATATACTCAGAAACAGTTTCTGCATCGTGAACGGTGAATTTTTTCTTCAACATTGCTTCTTTGAGTTCTTCTTTTGTGTTGTAAGCAAGGTGTTCCCAAGGTTCGAGACGTTTGTTGCCCAAACCTGTTCTGAGTTTTCCGCAATCTAATCCGTCCATAAAGTTATGACCGTTATCACTTGGCCAAAGCGGTGAACCTTGTATACAAATTACACCGTTATCGTCCACAAGTCTTATCAGATTTGCATAAAATTTTCTCAAATCTTTAACGTGTTCCAAAACGTCCAAACCGTAAATGATATCGAACTTATCGTCAATATTATCCAAGTCCTCAATGGCTTGATTAACTCTTCTTGCGTGCAAGCCGCCTTGAAGTTCGAAACCTGAGTAATGGCTTGTCATCGCGACAACTTCATCAACGCCCAACGATTCAATTCCGTCCGTCAAAATATTATTGATAAACGGTGTCAAATTCAGAACCTTTTTGCCTTTGAAGTTATATTTACGATTGATATCCGCAAGATTGTCCTGCAAATACGTATCAATATCGAGTTCGTCAAAGTACAATTTTTCAGGGAAATCTGTCGAGAAAATCATTCTTTCAACGTCCAAATCTTCCTTCGGGTACTTCTTCTCCGCTATTTCATAATATTTATTTTTCGGAACATATTTGTAAATTCGATACAAATACATATCTTTTACTTGCTTGAATTTTTCCAAAAGTTCCGTCGGAGAATATTTCAAAACCTTTGAAGGAGTGAAGTACACCTCTGAAATTTCATCGATTTCATAGTCAGGAATATTTTTAGCCTTCAATGCAGCCTCAAATTCCTCTTTCGTTTCGTAAGCCAAATGTTCCCAAGGCTCGAAAATACACGTTTCATCAGAGAATCTGTGTTCATCTGTATAAACCAAGTGTCCAGCATGCGAACTGTACGGCATGTAGCCCATAATATACATTATAGTGTCGTCTTTGACCACCTGTTTAAGATTTTCCAAAAATTTATCAAAATCTTTGAAATTATAAAGCGTATCCATAAAGAAAATTACATCGAAACGATAAAATTCCCAAAGGTTTACATCCTCAAAATTTGTACAGAAAGTCTTTATAGGCCCTGTTTTCTGCTTATGGCTAATAAGCGGCGAAACAGCATAAACCAACTTCGCACCTTGTGCCATAAACGCTTGTGAAATGAGTTCGTTATTGTTCAAACAAAGGTTTAAAACTCGTTTGTTTTTCATATCGTGCTTTTTGAAGAACGGATACAAAATGTCCGCAATGTGTTGCGGCAACAATGGCATGTCATAAACATATTGCCTACGAGAACAATGTAGTTCACAATCCTCATCAGCCCTCATTCTCAACACAACACGCTGTGTTTTCAAATCTTCTTCCGTATAAAATTCTTTCGCCTTTTCAAAAAATTCATTCGTCTCTGTTTTGTCATAATATTTTTTGAAAATCATTCTCCAGCCGTCAATTTTGTAAGATTCAACCACCGCAGAAGAATAACTTGCCTTGTTCAACTCTTTGCAAGGTTCGTTTTTAATTCCAGATGCTGCCTCAATAATCTCTGTCGGAGTGTGTCTGCTGATTTCTTTATCGTTATATATCCAAGAAATAATTTCTCGGCTGTCCTCAGGAGAAATTCCTTTATCTTTAAGTGCCGTATAATACTCGTCCTTCGTCTTGTAAACCAAGTGTTCCCAAGGTTCAAACGGGTTTGTTTCATCATAAAAAATAAACTTATCTTCAATCCAAAGATGATGTCCAAAATGCGATGTCCACATCGGATTGCCTTGAAGTTCAATATTTCCATCTGATGCCAATATTCTTTTGAGTTCACCAAAAAATTGCTTAAGATTATTGATATGCTCAAGAATTTCAAGCCCAATAATCAAATCAACAGAACCATTTTCAACATCGGGAAAACTTTCTGGCTGTGAATTTAAACAAATAATATCTTCATCGTCTGAAACAGTTATTTCATCTGGGTTAACATAATAAACCTTTCTTGCCCCAAGGCTTTTAACCGCTTTTGCATTGTCAATATCAGGTTGATAAAACATAAACATAACTGTTTTATCTTTAAAATCATACAAAAAATTCATTTCGTTTAGAAATGACATTACATAGTCTTGAACATTTAATTCTTCTGAACTCATAGCGTCTCCCAAATTTAATTAAATCTCAATTCAAAAAATTAGTCAATAATTATATGAATTGGTCCATTTTTAGACTTTTTGAACAGCAAATGTCATTGCTTTGGGATTGTCATTTTGCAAGTTGCAAGGACGAATTAAGTGAGGACATGGCAATCCAGTAAATTGGGTTCAAGACTGTCTATCTACTGGACTGCCACGGGCAAAGCTAATGACAATTTTTGAATAAGTTTACAATAAAAACTTTCTGTCATATTGAGCGAAACGAAATATCTGTTTCCCCGATTATTTTTTTAGGATTTTTTTACGCACAAAAACGACCATTGCAGGGTAAATCGCCATTGTGAAAAATCCCGAAGAAAAAGAAATTACCGTTACAAGATACTTTAATGCACCTTCGCCATCTATTAAATGCGTAGTTTGTGTCGAAATTATACCCAAAATCATTGCTCCGATTAAAAATCGGACGATTTTTTCTTTCACAGTACCAATTTTCGCATCAAAATTAACAAATCTTCTATTAACAATCCAACCGCCAAAAACGCCAAAGTACAAGCCGATTTTCGGAAACGAGGACAATCTCATTTTATCAGGGTCAACCAAAAGCACCCCGTTCAAATAATCCATCGGATAAACTTTAAATTCCTCATACACCAAAAGTGCCACCGCAGAGAGGATTACGCCAGCAAGCACAATCAAGTCACGATTTTTTCCGCCCTCAACCCATTTCATCATTTTGTCAATAAAAAATAACAAAACAAGCCCCAAAACAAACGCCACAACGACGTCTTGCAGGGTATGAACACCGATATAATTTCTCGAAAAAGCAATGAGTAAAACCAAAATTATCATAAAAGTTTTGAAAAATTTATTATCAAAAGACTTTGCCATACCACCGTAAACCGAAACAGCCGTTTGAGTATGACCGCTCGGAAAGGAGTATCCGTTTGCCATTTTGATTGCAGAGTCAATCGGGTGAACACGACTGTCCAAAACCCACGGACGGTAAATGCAACCGAGAGTTTTCAAAAACTGACACGCCACCGTTCCCATGCTCCAGTTGAAAAAGAGATATGTGCCGATTTTCGTATCAAAACACCAGTAAATGCAAGCCAAAACCATTGCAGGGATTGTGATTTCGCCGCATGAAGTTATGAACAAAAAGAAGTTGTCAAAAACTCCACCCGTAATTTCACGCAAATTCTGTAACATCAACAAGTACTCGATTTGCGGTGCTAAAATCTGTTCCATACTTCACCTTTTCAATTAGTCGTAATAAGCAAAAACGATGTGTCCTATTTTGACCTCGTCACCGTCTTTAACACCTGCTTGCTTGAGAGCCTCAAACACGCCCATATCGGCTATGATGTGCTGAAAACGATTGATTTGCTCAAGATTTTGCGAATCAGTTACGTTCGCCAATCTGAACAACTTTCCGCCCTCAACAACAAACTCATTCTTTCCTGTTTTGTAAACCGAAAAAGCACTGTCATCATTGTCAAATGCACCCAAATCTTCTTCCGTTTCAATCTCGATTTCGGGCTTTTCAATTTCATCAACTTTTTGGTAAACAAAGTTCATAAATTCCTTCAAATTTTGCTTAGTTGCAGCGGAAATCGTGAAAATTTCATCAGAATATTCACTGAATTTTTTCTTCATTTCCTCAACATATTCAGGCTCAACTGCATCAATTTTGTTCAAAACTAAAATTTGATAGGTCGAAGCGAGCCTTTCATCGTGCTTTGCGAGTTCTTCATTGATAGTCAAATAATTGCCGAGCGGATCTTCAGCCGTCAAATCAACAAGGTGAATCAAGAAACGGCATCTTTCAACGTGACGCAAAAATTCATGCCCCAAACCGATACCTTCCGATGCCCCTTCGACAAGCCCGGGAATGTCAGCAACGACAAACCCGTCGCCAGTAGGCTTTCTAACCACTCCGAGGTTCGGAACGATTGTCGTGAAAGGATAATCCGCAATTTTTGGTTTTGCAGAACTAATAACGCTGATGAGAGTTGATTTTCCGGCATTCGGCATACCCAAAAGTCCGATATCCGCAAGCAATTTCAATTCCAACTCTAAATTTCTTTCAACCCCAGGTTCTCCAGGTTCACAAAACTGCGGTGCTCTTTTTTGTGCAGTCGCAAATCTAGTATTGCCACGACCTCCACGTCCGCCTTTCGCAACCATAACGGCCTGTTCAGGGTGTTTTAAGTCAGCGATAATTTTATTTGTATCCAAGTCTCGAACGACCGTACCGAGTGGAACTTTAACGTATAAATCTTTTCCGCAAGCACCGTGTTGGCTTTTGCCACGGCCGTTTTCGCCATTTTCGGACTTAAATACAGATTGAAAAGTAAAATCCATCAATGTCGACATACTTTCGTCCGCAATGAGGTAAATATCTCCTCCACGTCCGCCGTCGCCGCCTGCCGGGCCGCCTTTGTCAACATATTTTTCACGTCGCCAAGCAACCATACCGTTTCCGCCTTTGCCCGACAACAATTTAATTTTTACTTTATCTATAAACCCTGCCATTTTTTGTCCTTTTTAATCGGTTTTTATCTGAGAACAATTATATCTTAAACAAAAATTTTTGTTTATGTTAAGATTAAATTACTACACGGTTGGAGATTTTGAAATGCCCCCCAAAAAGGTTATAGAAATAGTTTTAGACGTTGAAACGACGGGTTTGGATTATACAAAAGAAAGAATGGTTGAGTTTGCGGGATTGAGATTGGAAAACGGCAAGATTAAAGCCGAATTTCAAACTTTGATTAACCCCGAACAACACATCAGAAAGTCGAGTATGGCTGTTCACGGAATTACCGAAGAAATGGTCAAAGATGCTCCGACCGAAGCAGAAATTATGCCGAAAATACTCGAATTTATTGGCGATTACCCGATTGTCGCTCACAATGCGATTTTCGATTATAGTTACATCAACGAAGCCGCAAAACGTACAACAGGAAAGCCTATAACCAATCCTATGATTGACTCTCAGGCTATGTTCAAGGAAGTTTATCCCGACTTGGAATCTTGCGGAATGGAAGCGTTGATGAATAAATTCCACGTCGAATTTAACGAACGTCACAGAGCAATGGCTGACGCCATGGGGCTTGCGTTGAGTTATCCTGCACTCAAAAAACTTTACAAGAAAAAATATGCTTGGCAAATGAAACAGATTGAAAATGTTGAATATCTTTTCGAAAGATTTTTGCGTATTCAAGGGGTTGTTTCGACGATGCAGGCTGAATTACAAGATTTGAAGTCAATTTTCAAACTCTACTTCGAACAAGGTGGCGAACCAATCACGTCTCCAACGGGCGAAACCCTTGTGTACCACCATAAACAAGGTTTCAACTACGATTTTTCGTTAATTAAAGACACCCTCGAAGAAATCGGTGCACTTGAAAAAGCCGTAAAACTCAATACTGGCTTTATTGACAGGCTCATCAACGGAAGAGGACTTGACGAAGAAACTAGAGACAAATTGCGTAACGCAAGAATTGAAATCAGCACAAACAAAAACATTCAAGTCATTAAGCCAGACAGACATTAATGCTTGTTATAACTAAATTTATGACAAAAGGTGCGACCGAAAATCGCACCTTCGTTTTTGCCCTTAGAAAAATTATTCCTCTACGTTATCAAGTTCATCTTCTTTGATAAGCGGTGACTCAAAAAGCCCGTGTATATTGCAAAGTGCCCTTGCATCAAAGTGTCTGCAAGTACATGCAGGGTCTAAAATCGGATGTTCGTGTGGTTCTAAATAAACTCGTTTCAAATATTTTTTATCCTTCGAAATCGCCTCAATGAACATAATATAGTGTTCTTTTTCCATCGGGTGATCAATTTCTCCGACACGAATAATATAGTTTCCGTCCTCGTCCTTAATCAAAACAGGATAATGCTTTTCAGAAAATTCCGCCACCTCTTTTTGTGGCTTAACCTTACGCATCGTCTGAGAGCAGCAAACCAACTCGCCGCAAGAAGCGTGCACGACTTCGACAATATTTCCGCAAACTTCACATTTATACAATTCATTTATTTTTGTCATAAAAAATTCTCCCTTGTTTTCACAAGAGAGAATATATATTTTCTAGACAAAAATGTCATTATCGGTTGAATTAACCCTATTTTCTATAATTTTTTTATTTCCTCGATTAATCTGTTTTCAAAGATTTTGACTTGATTTTCGGGATATGTGAAATTTTGGATTAAGATTGCGACAGAATATGTTTTGCCATTGTCAGCCTTAACATAACCAGCAAGTCCACTGATATTCGCCAAAGTACCCGATTTCAAGAAAACGTATCCTCTGTAATTGAGCAATCTGTTTGAGAATGTGCCTTCCCCGGGTTGAGCGAAGGTGTCTTTAATGAACTGTTCTTGTTTATTGACGTATATTTTGTCAAGTGCATTGGTCATAAAATCAACTGTCACAAGGTTATTGCGACTTACACCACTCGCATCTGCAATCACTATTCCCTTTGTGTCAACTCCATTTGCTTGCCAATAATCGTAAAACATCTTTGTTTGGTTAGAGAAAGAGCCTGTTTCGCCTGATTTTTGACCGCCTGCAATTTTCGCAATCGTTTCTGCACAAAGATTATCGCTATTCTTGAAAATCTTTTCATAAGCGGGCGTTACAGGATTTTTTATCTTCAAAAGAACCTTGGCGTTTTCAGGAACTTTTTCCTCAAGGCAAATCGGTTGCTGCAAGGTGATTTTCGCATTTTTTATGCTTTTCATAATTGTTTGTTGATAATAACGTTTTAAATTATTTAACGGAACTTGTACCGTCTTAACAGGCGATTTTATTGAACCTGCGACCAAAATCACCTCGGGAGAAATCCAATCATTTCTAACTGCAAAAATATCGTCCTTATCTCCAGCCGAAATTGAATTAATTACAGGAAAAGGAACGTTTGATTTTGCAGTAATCACGCCATCTTCGCCCTTTGCAACCTCGATATTCACAAGATTGTTGTCGACATTGTATGCACTGAATTTTTGCATACGTTTGTTGGTCGTATCGTCCCACATCCAGCCGATTCCCCACTCTGCATTGTCGATTATGCTTCCATCAAAATAGACTTTATTAAACGAATGATAGCCTTTACCCTTGATTGACTTGATTGCGTTTTTGAGTTCAGTTGAAGTCAAAAACGGGTCAGCACCTGCCTTTACATACAAATTGTTGTTCGCAGTGTAAAAAGTCGTCGTAAATTCATATTCGTCCCCAAGTTCTTCCATAGCAGGGATTGTGGTGAAAATTTTCAAAGTTGATGCAGGGTGCAAAAGTTTTCTTTCGTTATGTTGATATAAAACTTTGCCGGTGTCAGCCTCTTTAACCGAAACTGCAACCACCGACGACGTTTCGAGCGGTGAAGAATTAACGGTCGTTGCCAACTGAGAATTTGCAAATGCGTTCAAACCACCAAAAATCGCTGCAACCGAAAGTATTGCTCTGAATATATTTTTCATTAAACCTCCAAGGTATAGTTATCGTGCCTGTCAGAGAGTGTTTTCACGGTTTCTCTGAGTTTTTTCATATCGGCAAGGTCAAATTCCGCCTTCAAAACCGCCTCTTCGTATTCCAAAGAAGCAATCGTTTCGCCCAAAGGCGACAGTACGGTTGAACTTCCGATGTTATAAATTCCGTTTTGAATTTCACCCGTTTGAGAAACAGCAATCATATACGATTGATTTTCGATTGCTCTCGCCCGAATGAGAGTTTCCCAATGAAGCCTTCTGGACAAGGGCCATGCAGCCACATTGACCAAAATATCTGCCCCACCAAACGCATAGCAACGGTAAATTTCGGGAAACCGAATATCGTAACAAATCGAAATTCCGATTTTTCCAACGTCAGTCGTTGCAATCACAGGAGTTTCGCCTCTTACAGAATTCAAATTTTCCGTGTCGCCAAGATACGAATAAAGGTGCATTTTATCGTAAAATGCAATCATTTCGCCATTCCTGTCGAACACTGGGCAGGTATTTTTAATTTCACCATTGTCATCTCGTCTTGCGAAAGAACCGCCAATTACGTTGGAATTAAAGCGTTTTGCTATATTCGACAAAAAGTCAATGATTTTTGAATTGCCAAAACTTTCCGCAACTTTGTCATAAATATCGCAAAACCAGCCTGTCGCAAACAATTCAGGCAATATTATCAAGTCAGGTTTATAACCTTCTTGCCCCTTCAAAAGTTTCTCAACTTTATTGAAATTAGCCTGTTTGTCCCCTAAAACGGATTGCATTTGAACAATCAGAACTTTTACCATTTTTTCTCCGGAATTTTGTCTTATTTCTCAATTTTAGCCCTAAAATCACTATTTGTCAGAAAAATAACAAAACTTAAATATTCTAAAATTTTGGGGAAATTTTACTCAAAAAAACCTACAAAACCTCATAACACAATAACATCAGCACTTTTTCAAACAAAAAATCAGGGTGCGAAATTCGCACCCCGTCTAACCAAATTTTCCTTCAATGGGGGGATATTTTTCTAATAATTTTCTGCCTTAACATCGAAAAACGATTGAGGGTGATTGCACACAGGGCAAACATCTGGGGCATTTTTGCCAATGTGAACATGTCCACAATTTTCGCAAACCCAAACAACCTCGTCATCTTTTTCAAAAACCTTGCCGTTTACGATGTTATCGTACAATTTTCTGTATCTTTCTTCGTGTGTTTTTTCGATTTTTGCAACTTCTGAAAACAAAAACGCAATGTGGTCAAAACCTTCTTCTTTAGCCTCTTTAGCGAATTTCTGGTACATATCCGTCCACTCGTAATTTTCCCCTTCAGCAGCATCTTTAAGATTTGCTAAAGTATCACCAATTTCACCGCCGTGTAAGAGTTTGAACCAAAGTTTAGCATGCTCTCTTTCGTTGTTTGCAGTTTCTTCAAAAATCTTTTGAATTTGAACGTATCCGTCCTTTTTCGCCTTACTTGCGTAATAAGTGTATTTGTTTCTCGCTTGCGATTCGCCTGCAAATGCGGCTTGCAAGTTTTTTTCAGTTTTTGAACCTTTTAAATCCATTATTTTTCTCCTTCTTTTTGGCAATCAGCACAAAGTCCTTCTGCCATCACTTCATAATTGACCGTCTTAAAGCCTTTGTCATCAATATTTTTAACAACTTGGTCGGCTATTTCTGGCGGCAAGTCGAAAATCTTTCCGCATTTTTTGCAACGAAAATGGTGATGAGGTGTAATCGTCCCGTCAAACCGTTCGTGCTTTTCAAACGTCTGAAATCTCTTTATTACACCCGCTTCCGCAAGGTAATTCAAGTTTCTATATACCGTTGCAAGCCCGATTTTTTCACCGTCCTCAACCAGTTTCCAATACAACTGCTCCGCAGACGGGTGAACTCGGTATTCAATAAGTTTATTCAAAATTTTTTCTCTTTGTCTTGAATATTTCATTCTTTTTCTTTTTTAATAATAATAATGATAATTGTTCTCATTATAGAGTATAAAAATTCAAATGTCAAGCATTTTAAATTTTTAATGAATTAAATAGAAAAATATTATGCTTGTGGCAAAGGTGATTAGGTTTGCAAACAAGGTTAAGGCTAAAATCCGCATGCTTTCTTTAAATTTAGGACGTAAGAAGGCACAAAATGCGAAGGTTTCGACCAAAACGACGATTAACTCACCCAAGAGAACGTAGTTTTTTGCTTTTGGCAAATATGAGAGTGAAACGTTCAAAACGACGTTTGTGACGATGTTTACAGCAAATACAAATGGGAGAAAGCCTTTCTTTTTGTAGCCGATAAGCCAAAAGAAAAAAGTCTCGATGAGTGCGGTAGCGAGAGCAGTTGCGGCGAATGAACCGATATAATCCAACGTTAGTGGTATGTAATAGTGAACGAATTTTTCCATTATTTTATATATTCTTCTATGGTTTTGTAGTCGAGTTCAGGGTTTGAAAGCCTGTATTCCCAAGCCTTTAGGTACTCTCTTATTGTATCAAGACAAGTAAAGCATGGTGTTTTGTAAACGACGGATAATTTTCTGAGTTTAAAGTCGGGAGCGTTTGTATTGCCGTCCTTTTCGGGCAAATTGAAAATCATTGTTATTTCGCCCGATTTAATTTGTCGTGCGATTTCTGCAGTATTTGATTTGTCAATTAAATCGACATTTACACCCGCTTCATCATAGAATTTTTTGTTGCAAATACCTGCAATCACTGTAAATCCGAGCGATTGCAACTTTTTGACAACAGGAATACTTTCTTCCAAATCTTTTTTTCTAATCGAAACGAGAACTTTTCCTTTTTCGACAAAAGGAGTGCCTGACGCCATAAACGCCTTAATCAGTGCCTTTTCATAGCAATTATCGATACCCAAAACCTCGCCCGTCGATTTCATTTCCGCATTGAGTGCAATGTCAACGTCCGTGAGTTTTTGGAACGAAAAAACAGGGGCTTTAACCGCAACCAAATTCGATTTCGGGAGCAAGCCGCTGCCGTAGCCTTGAGATTTCAAACTCTTTGAAAACATAATGTTTATAGCAAGTTTGACCATCGGAACTTTTGTAATTTTACTCATCATCGGAACTGTTCTCGATGCTCTCGGATTAACCTCGATAACATAAACATCATCGCCTTTTGCGATAAATTGAATGTTCATCAAGCCGATTACCTGCAAAGCACGGGCGATTTTTTTCGAAAAATCGAGTGCTTTTTTAATCACCGTATCAGAAAGAGTTTGGGGCGGATAAACGCAGAAACTGTCGCCCGAATGGACGCCCGAACGCTCAATATGCTCCATAATTCCGGGGATTAAAATATCATTTTTATCACAAACAACATCAACTTCAAATTCCTTGCCCTCGATGTATTGGTCAACAGCCACCGGGTATTCGGGTGAAATTTGAACTGCCTGTTGCATATATTCAATCAATTCTTTGTCGTTGAAAACGACTTTCATTGCACGTCCGCCTGTGACGTATGAGGGTCTCAAAAGAACAGGGTAGCCGATTTTTGACGCAGCCTTCAAGGCTTCCTCAATCTTAGTTACTGCAGTGCTTTTGGGTTGTTTGATTTTCAATTCGGAAAGCAACATTTCAAAACGTTTTCTATCTTCAGCGACATTGATTGAAGCGACTGATGTACCCAAAATCGGAACGCCACGCTTTGAGAGTTTCGGTGCAAGGTTAAGTGCCGTTTGTCCACCAAATTGCAGGATTACACCTTTCGGCAACTCTTGCCTCAAAACATTGCTCACATCTTCAATAAACAAAGGTTCAAAATATAACTTGTCGGCGATATCAAAGTCAGTGCTTACGGTTTCAGGGTTATTGTTAATGATAATCGACTCGCAATTATTTTCCTTAATTCCTTGAATTGCATGGACAGAACAGTAGTCAAACTCAATGCCTTGACCGATTCTGACAGGGCCTGAACCGATTACGACAACTTTTTCATCGTTAGAAACAACATTCTCATCATCGTCCTCATAAGTCGAATAATAGTAAGGAGTTTGGGCTTCAAACTCTGCCGCACAGGTGTCGACGATTTTGTGGACAGGGTAAATATTATGTGCCCGTCTGAGGGTGTCGATAATGAATTTCGGCTTACCCGTAAGCAAACTGATTTCCTCGTCCGTGAAACCCATAGATTCAGCCATTTTGAGCAATTCTACCGAAAATTCTTCCGTATGAAGTTTTCTTTCTGTTTTAATAATATTTTGAAATTTATACAAAAACCACTTGTCGATTTGGGTCAATTTGTGGAGTTCTTCGACCGAAAAATCCTTTCTCAAAGCGGCTGAAATTGCGTAAATTCGACCATCGTCAGCAATTTTCAATTTTTCAACAAGTTGCTCACGACTCATCTTTTCGTGCTGTTCGCTTCTGAATCCAATGACAGAGCCTTCGAGGCAAACGAGTGCCTTCAAAAATGCACTTTCGAACGAACGGTCAATCGCCATAACCTCGCCCGTAGCCTTCATTTGCGTACCCAATTTTCTATCAGCGTAACCAAATTTGTCAAATGGCCACTTCGGAATTTTCACAACGACATAATCAAGCGTAGGCTCAAACGACGCCTTCGTTTTGCCCGTAACGTAATTCAAAATTTCGTGTAATTGCAAGCCGATAGCGATTTTCGCCGTAACTTTTGCAATCGGATAACCAGCCGCTTTCGAAGCAAGTGCCGACGAACGACTAACCCTCGGATTTACCTCAATGACCACATATTTCTTTGTTTTAGGGTTAAATGAAAACTGGACGTTGCAACCGCCTTCAATTTTTAATGCACGAATAATTTTCAATGATGCCGAGCGGAGTTTTTGATAATCCTTGTCTGTCAAAGTCTGTGCAGGTGCAACAACAATGCTGTCTCCCGTGTGAATTCCAACAGGGTCAACGTTTTCCATAGAACAAACCGTGATTGCAGTGTCGTTCGAATCCCTCATGACCTCAAATTCGATTTCCTTGTCGCCAAGGAGCGATTCTTCAAGCAGCACTTGACTTATCGGACTTGCAGTAAGTCCCTGATAAACGACCGATTTGAGTTCGTCCTCGTCGTGTGCAATTCCACCGCCAGTGCCTGCAAGAGTATATGCAGGGCGGATTACAATCGGATAACCAATTTTTTGGACAAATTTTACTGCATCATCAAGATTGTCCACAATCTCACTCTTTGCAATGGGTTCTCCGATTTCCGACATTAAATCTTTAAAACTTTTTCTATCCTCAGCCTTTCGAATCGCATCAATCGATGTTCCCAAAACACGAACGTTGTATTTGTCCAAAATGCCATCATTGCAAGCCTCTGTAACCAAGTTCAAGCCCGTTTGACCGCCAATTGCAGCCAAAATCCCGTCAGGGCGTTCACGCTCAATGATGTATTCAAGCGAATTCACATTCAACGGCTGAATATAAACCTTATCCGCAACGTCATCATCCGTCATAATTGTAGCAGGGTTGCTATTGAGAAGAACTACCTCGATGCCCTCTTCTCGCAAGGCTTTGCAGGCTTGCGTACCGGCATAATCAAACTCAGCCGCCTGCCCTATAATAATCGGCCCTGAACCGATAACGATAATTTTTTTTATCGACAAGTCTTTAGGCATGGACATTCTCCCTGCTTGCGGACTTGACCCAATTTTGGAAAATTTCTCTTGCATCTTCCGGCCCTGGGGTGGCTTCGGGGTGAAATTGGACACAAGTTATTTTTTTCGATTTATCGCAGAAACCTTCCACCGTACCATCATTGACGTTTTTATGTGTAATTGTGGCGGTCGAAGGTAAAGATTTTTCGTCCACCGCAAATCCGTGATTTTGCGAAGAAATGAAAACCTTCCCTGTTTCAAGATTAATTATCGGGTGGTTTGCCCCTCTATGACCGAATTTTAGTTTAAATGTATCACCGCCCAAAGCAAGTGCCGAAAGTTGATGACCAAGGCAAATTCCAAAAATCGGAAGTTTTCCGATTAAATTTTTTACAGTTTCAATATTGACATCTTTGGGATTGCCTGCACCGTTGGAAAGCATTACGGCATCGAAGTTTCCGTCCAAAATTGTTTCAGTAGAAACATCATAAGGAAAAACCGTAACATCAGCACCAGAAAGTTGTAATTGCTCGACTATACTTGATTTTACGCCATAATCAATCAGTGCAAAATCTGCAATTTTCTCCCCAACTGCAGGAAATTTTTCTGTTTTCTTTTCACATGAAAGTTCGACGACATTTTTAGGAAACTCATATTCTGCAAGCATTTTTCGGTGTTTATCGGTAATTTCGTCCGTCGTAATCAAGCAATTTATGCTCCCTGTAGAGCGAATAATTTTCGTAATCTTTCTCGTATCGACATTGCTCAAACAAAGGATATCATTCGTCAAAAGATAGTCAGAGAGCGACATTACACCATCAAGCGGAGTTTCAGAATTTTCTTTTATAATAAAAGCGGAGACCTGAATTTTTTTAGACACCGCAAACTCTTTCTCCACACCGTAATTGCCGATTAAAGGGTATGTCATAACAACGATTTGAGAAGCGTAAGATGGGTCGGTCAAAATCTCCTGATAGCCTGTCATTGCAGTATTAAAGACCAACTCTCCAAGAACAGTTTTATCGTTAAGATTGGCTTCTGCATCAAGCACCGTTCCGTTTTCCAATAAAATTTTCGCCCTGCTCATCGACTTCTCCAAATCTTAACAAATGAATTATACAATATTTTTTTATTTTTTCCAAAAAAACACAAAAAATAATCCGTTGAGTTTAGCAAAAATCTCAAAAATCGCTCATATATTTCAATATTTCTATTTTTGTAATAAAATATTTTTAGAGATTTTAAAGGAAACAAAAATGGCTAAAAAACCAATCGTAGCAATAATCGGCAGACCAAACGTCGGAAAATCAACCTTCGTCAACAGACTTGCAGGTGCAAGACACTCTATCGTGGACGATGCCCCTGGAGTAACTCGTGACAGAAAATATTTCGACGTTCAATGGCTTGACAAAGTTTTCACTGTAATCGACACGGGCGGTATCGTTCCGTCCGACGAAGAGGACATTCCCGTTAATATTTTCGCTCAAGCAAAAATCGCCTGCGAAGAAGCGGACAAAATTATTTTCATGACCGACGGAAAAGACGGCGTAACGCCGATTGACGAGGATATCGCCAACATTTTAAGAAGAAGTGACAAACCGATTTACCTTGCGGTAAACAAAATCGATTCAGCCGAAAGAAACTCTTATGCGGCAGAATTTTACTCTCTTTCTTTGGGCGAACCTTTCCCAATTTCAGCACTTCACGGCTCAGGCGGCGTAGGAGACCTTTTAGATGCCGTAACATCTGATTTTGAAGCACCAACCGAAGAGGAAGAAGTCGAAAATCGACCGATTAGAATTGCGATTGTCGGAAAGCCTAACGCAGGCAAATCCTCCATCGTCAATGCACTTTTGGGCAAAGACCGATGTATCGTCTCAGACATTTCCGGAACAACCCGTGACACAATCGATTCAACCGTTCACTACGAAAAAGAAGAATTTATTTTGGTCGACACGGCAGGAATTAGAAAAAAAGCCAAAGTCGATTGGGGTGTTGAAAAATTTGCCGTAACAAGAGCCATAAAAGCAATCAGAGACTGTGATGTAGCGATTTTAGTAATTGATGCCACTGACGGTATGACAGACCAAGACAAAAAAATTGCATCTATCGTAATTGAGGCCGGAAAAGGCATGATTGTTGCGATTAACAAGTGGGATTTGGTCGAAAACAAACAATCATCAACAATTAATAAATTTGAAAAAGAAATTGAACAAGATGCTCCGTTCTTGCACTATGTACCGAAAATTTTCATCAGTGCAGTCACAAAACAACGTCTCGTAAGCATTTACAAGGAAACTAAAAAAGTTTGGGAACAATGCACAAAACGAGTTTCAACGAGCGTTCTTAACAAAGTCATTGCGGACGCATACGCAATGGTGCCGCCGGATACAGTCAAAAATAAACGTTTAAAAATTTACTATACAACCCAAGTTAGGGTTGCACCGCCTTCGTTTGCACTTTTTGTAAACAAAGAAGATTTGCTCAAAGATAGTTACAAACGATACATCGAAAACCGCATGAGAGAAGCGTTTGGCTTCTTTGGTACTCCCATAAGACTCAGTGTAAGAGAAAAAGGAGATAAAGAAAAATGATAACAACATTGGTTATAAAAGTAGTAATAGCAGCGGTTGTAGCATATTTAATCGGCTCAATCCCGACAGGATACTTAATCGTCAAATCAGCGACAGGACAAGACATTCGCCAAGTCGGAAGCGGTTCGACAGGTGCGACAAACGTAAAACGTGTTATGGGGAAAAAATGGTTTTTCATCGTTTTATTGCTTGATGCACTCAAAGGTGCAATCCCTGTAATGATAGCCAATTTCGTGCCTTACCTCCACTCAAATTCAGGACTTACGGCAGTCATCGCAGCAGCGTGCGTGCTTCTCGGTCACAGCAAGTCGATATATCTCGGATTTACTGGCGGAAAGTCAGTCGCTTCGGGCGTTGGCACAATCCTCGCCCTCTCTCCGACAGTAGGTCTTTCTATCGCATTAATCTGGGCAATCATTACTTACGCCTCAAAATACGTTTCATTAGGCTCAATCATTGCACTTGCACTCTCGCCGATTTTAATGTTTCTATTTAATCAACCGATTGCATACGTTGTATATTGTGCCATAGGTGCGGTTTACGTCATCTATCTTCACAGAGAAAATATCAAAAGACTTCTTGCTGGTACTGAAAATAAGGTCAGATAAAAATGGGCTTAAAATTTGTTCCAAAAGTTAAAGTCACCGACAAACACTCGCTTGCGGTCGTTTACACACCAGGGGTCGCCGCTGCTTGTTTGGAAATCGTTAAAAATCAAAGTACAGCCTTCGATTACACCAATCGAGAAAATACCGTCGGGGTATTTGCTTTTGAATATAAAAAATCCTTGAAACGTGCTGAATTTCTTAAAAATGCACTCAACATCGATGCCGTTCCGCTCGAAATCAACACGGAAAATCCTGACGAAATAAAATTTGTCGTCGAAAATCTTGAACCAACTTTTGGAGCAATGGATTTGAGCCTTTTAAGTGAATACGTTCAAAATATTTCTTTCGACATTGAAATCCCCGTCCTCAAAGGACAAACCGACAATTTGAAAGAATTTTTCCTTTGCGTATCGAAAAATGCCTTTATCCCTGATTTGAACAAACTTTCAGGCACTTTGGGCGAACAATCTTTGACCTTGCGAAAAATGTCAGGCGGCTCTATTGAATCGATTTACACAAAAGAACCTCATATCAAGCCGATTGGGGTAATTTCAGAAGGTTCGGCAGTTTTAGGTTTGGGCAATATTGGAGCATTTGCGGCACTTCCAGTTATGGAAGGAAAATCCGTATTGTTCTCGTCTTTGGCGGATTTGAGTGCAATTCCAATTTGCGTAAAAGAACAAAATATTGAAAAATTCGTCAAAATCGTCGAATTAATCGGAAACTCTTTCTCTGCAATAAATTTAGAGGACATTACCGCTCCAAATTGTTTTGAAATCGAGAAAAAACTCAGTACAAAACTTGAAATTCCGATTTTTCACGACGATGCTCACGGAACATCAATCGTAGTAACGGCAGGCATTATCAACGCATTGAAAGTTGTCGGAAAAGATTTGGACAAAATTAAAATCGTAATGTCAGGTGCCGGTGCAGCAGGTTGCACAATCGCAAAACTTCTCCTCGAAGCAGGGGCGAAAAACCTTATAGTGTGTGACAGAGAAGGTGCTTTGGCTAAAAATCAAAATCACCAAAAATCTAACCACATCGAAATGGCAAACTTGACCAATCAAAATATGGAGACAGGCTCACTTAAAGAAGTTTTGAAGGGTGCAGACTTATTCATCGGCGTTTCAGCCCCGAATTTGCTTGACGAAAACGACATTAAAAATATGGCAAATGACCCAATCGTTTTTGCCCTCGCAAATCCGATTCCTGAAATCATGCCCGAAATTGCCGAAAAAGCAGGTGCAAAAGTCGTTTCGACAGGAAGAAGCGATTTTAAAAATCAAATTAATAATTGCCTCGCCTTCCCGGGAGTTTTTAAAGGTCTTTTAAAATATAACATCAAAAAAATTACTCCGGAGATGAAACTTAACTGTGCCAAGGCTCTTGCCAATGTCGTAAGCAAAGATGAACTCTCAAAAGATTTCATCATTCCTGATGCCTTAAACCCGAAAGTCGTCGACTCAGTAGCAGAAGGGCTAAAACAATAACAATTGTTTCAATAATTGTTGCGAAATGTAACAATTTAAGAACATGTTGAAATTGCCACCCTCCCAAATGTTTTTATATATATGTAAGGGATATACAAAAACTGAGAGAGTTGTATATCGTAATTGATAGAGGGACAGAGTATGGGTTTAGGTTTTACATCATTCGGACATTTCACGATGGGTTCAGGAAGAAACAATGCTTCTTTGAATAGAAACAATAACTCAGCAGCAAATAATAATTTTAATCATAATTCAGAAACGGCAGGCAGCTTGGCATTCAATGCTGAAACAGCAGGTAGTTTAGCATTCTTGGGTGAAAGTGCAGGTTCGTTGGCATTTGTGAATGGTGAAACGGCTGGCAGTTTGGCTTTTACCGGTGAGTCGGCAGGAAGTTTAGCGTTTACTGGCGAAACAGCAGGTAGCGTTGCATTCCTCGGTGAAAGTGCGGGCAGTCTTGCATCAGATTCATCTTCAGAAGGTGGTTTCTGCTCATTTGCTTAATTAGAATTATGAAGGGACACGGCAAAGTCCCTAAACAACTTTTATTAAAAAAGAGGTTCTTTTTAGAACCTCTTTTTTAGTTTGTATATTTTTAGACAAAAAAAATCGGAATGACAGGATTTGAACCTGCGACCCCTGCGACCCGAACACAGTGCGCTACCAAACTGCGCTACATTCCGATTTTTGTTTATTAACTTGTTTTTTCTTCCTGTACCGCAGTTTGGTTTTAATTGGAAACGGCTTCGTTTCTCTCGCCTCGTGCGCTACATTCCGATTTTTGTTTATGAATTTGTTTTTTCTTCCTGTACCGCAGTTTGGTTTTAATTGAAAACGGCTTCGTTTCTCTCGCCTCGTGCGCTACATTCCGATTTTTGTTTATGAAATTGTTTTAAAAAACCTCTCGTTCTGCATCGCAGTTCGGCTTTATCAAAAACGGTTCCGTTTTCCTTGCCTATTGCGATTACATTACGATAAGTTTTTGAACTTTCATCTTCCTACAACAAAAAGGCTTTAATCTAAACGGTTCCGTTTCACCCACCTTTATGAAATATTTAGATTTCTGTTCATTTAAAGACAAAATTTACTTGTCCAAGAACAGTTTAACTCAAACATTTAAAAAATCAAAGTGCTTTTTTAAAAAAGTTTGCAAATAAAAAAATAAAAAAACAGGGTTTGAAATCATCAAATCCTGTTTATTAATATTGGAAATCGAGTTTATGTGTACTCCTACCGCCCTTGGACATGCCCGTACCTTGATTTATCTTTATTCCTTTAAAGATGGATTCTTGGGTTGAGGAATTGCTTTCTATCGGGTTATTATTTGTATCGGACGGTTTGACCGCTGCAACCTCACCTGAGCCGAACAAACTTATTACTGTTTGATTTTTCTTTGGGGTTATATTCTTGAGGTTACTTTCATCCCAGAAACTTGTATCGAATGGGTTGGTGGTTTTGTTTGCTTTCTTTATGAAATCATTTACGGCTTTATTTTCGAAGTTAAAATCCAGAATGGGATCATAAGACGTATCGTTAAAGTCGATATCTGAAGTATTCGATTGTGATGATGATAGCATTTTGTTAAATGCTGCCATACCGTTGCTAACGAACGACATTTAATCTCTCCTGTAATAACTCTCTATGCTTTAATAAAGTATTTCACAGCGAAAAAATTGTCTTTTTTATTTCATATTGTTAACTTTTGTAAACAAGGTCAAATATACTTGTGGCATGGGTTTTAGGAGAAAAAATATGACTTTTAAAAATAAATTATTAATACACTAAATAGTTGAAATCGCAAAAAGTCGCTTGAAAGAGACGAGAGTAAATCGGATAATCAAAGAGTAAGATTTGGGATATAAAAAGGACAGGGAATGTATAACGGAGTATACCCCGCATATATCAAGCCATACACGCAGGTAAAGCCTAAGCAGATTCAACGCAAGAGCGAGGAAGAGCAAACCCCGCAACAAGAGCAATCGAATCGTGGTGACAATTTTCAAAGAGGCGGAGGACAAAATGTACGTCCGACGAGTTACAGTTTGCCTGGGTATAGAAAATATCAAGCACAAATCCAAAGACATCAACAAAATGTTCAAAACAACGCTGTTCAACCGCAAAAGGTCGGTTTGAATGCTGTTAATCCCAATGCACAAAATATTAATGTTTCACAAATTTTGACAGACTTTAGAAGCACTGCAAACGCTGTCGGTGCACCGAAAAACATTACGGAAGAAGTCGGAGCATATCTTGATTTAATTCAAACTCAAGCGGAAAAAGAAGTTCCGAATAAAAAGATTATTCAATCGAACTTGAAAAACGCTTCGCAAGTTCTTGACGGTTATATTTCAAAGACATTGAACACCCAATCAAACGTTGTCGAAAATTGGGTGGACGCTTTATTCTTACAAAATATTGACTACAAAGCAGACCCGAATGCCATCAACGAAGAAATGAAACTTCACCTCGAAAGCGAAGAACAAGAGGCACAAAAGTTAAGAGAATCAAGAGGCGAAAGTGTTAAGGCGGAAGTAAAAGAACAAGCCGTTCAATCGACAAACAGAAATTACATTCCGTCAGATGAAAAAATGAAATCGCTTTTCATTCAAGCAAAACGCTCTGCAAGCGAAAGCGATACTAAAACAGCCTTGATTGCCTTAAAATCGGCATTAAATTACGCACAACAAACCGAAGATACAAAAATGCAGTCGATGATTTATTACGAAACTGCCGACTTGTATAATAAAAATGGTCAATATTCACAAGCGTTAAAAGGATATAAAATTGCCGCAGATATGGCAACAGACGAAAATTTAATCGCAAAATCTTACATGAAATCAGGCAAGATTTATGACGAAGCTGGCTTAATCGAACCAGCCCAAAAACATTGGCTCTCAGCCATAGGCTATGCCGGCGAATCAGAAAACTTGCCACTCCAAGTCAAAGCACTGAACAACCTTGCAGACATTCAAGGCGAACTCTATGACAAGAAAAATGCCTACACTTATGCAAATATGGCAAACTCACTTGCCGAAGAAACCCACGACGAAAAGGTTAAGGGCTATTCTTACAGACGTTCTTCACAAGTCAGCGAATACTTAAATGATGACGCAAAAGCACTTCAATACTTGAAAAAATCAACCCAAGCCTACGATGCAGCAAAAGATAAAAAGAATGTAATCGAAAACTACATCTCGGCAGCAGAAATTATGGCAAGCGTCGGCAACGCTAAAAAAGCAAGAAACTTACTCGATAAAGCATACCTCACAGCCATAAAAACCAATAATACCAACGCAATCACAACAATTTCAACAAAAATTGCAAGATTGGCAGCATAATTCCCAAATAAAATCGCAATGCTAATTTAAGACAAATAAAATTGCGAAATCATTCCCATATCCCAAAATGCAACCCCAAATTACAACAAACAACCCCGAACTTCAACAATCTCAAATCTTTCATGACCCTATGCTGAAACAGCACTTTACATATCTTAATGATTTTAGTTAAAAAGGCAATTTTCATGTTTGAGAATCCTTAAAGAGGAACAAGTGTGTAAAGAAAGTGTGTTTCAGTTATGATGATAAATTCCGTTTCGGCAGTAAGTACAATTACAACGCAACCCATAAGTCCGAAAGCATCAGAAAAACGTACGACGAATCCTATCGAAGTTAAGGCTCCTGCTTTAAATAACGATAACGGAGCGTTAAAAAGTTATTTTTTGGGTGGAATTTCCTTCAAGGGTCAAAACTGCAGCACATCTAACTTTGCCATTAAGAAAATCGAAGATGTACCGTGTTGTTGTTGCGGAGATTTGATGCTCCGCAAAGAGGACATCTATAAACACGAACAGCACTTGCTCGCACACAAAGGCGACGAGTTGGCTAAGACTATTAAGGAAGAAGAGAAGTATTTCAGAACTGCTGAAAGAACGGCAGCATTTATGATTGCTGATGCTGTAAAAGGAACGGATATGACTTTTGCAGACGGCATAACAGCATCACAAAAAGATTTGCCACAACGTTTTGACAAATATTGTCGAGGTGTTTTAGGTGAAACTTACGTTAAGAGTGTTGAAAAAGCAGGCTACGACGCACCTATCAGCAAATTCATTCAAACAACAATTAAGGGCATTGAAGACGGTGATGATTTTGACAGAATCGGATTTACAACAATGTTACAAGGTATGAAGGGAAATCTTTCAGCCGAAGATTATGGTGCAATCGAAGATACCGCAATGAATTTACCCGAAAACAGAAGTGCAGTTATGGCTATTTATAAAAAATACGCAAACGCACCTGAAAAATTTGCACACAGATTGTACTCAACGGCAATGACAACAGCAGAACACGTTCACCCGCACTCATTGGGCGGACCTAATAACACTGCAAACTACCTTGCAGAATGTGCAGGTTGCAACAACCCGAGAGGCAATATGTCTTATGCAGAATGGCTCAAAGTTCACCCTGAGTACCCGAGAATGGTACAAAAGCACATTGAACACGTTGAAGGATTGATTGTCGACGGAAAACTTCCGAAAAATTATGACATTTATCCTTCAGACATTAAAAAGACTTTATCAAAAGAATCAAACGGCGTAATGGAATTGACGGTTCTTTCTGCCGATAAGTTAAGAGAACTTCGTGACGCTAAAAAGGCAGGCAAGGAAGTTGATATTCACGCAGAAACGCAAGCCGTAATTGAACAACAAGAGGCTGAAAAAGCCGAAAAAGCGTAGTTGAGAGTTAGGTCGAAAGACCATTTTCATACATAAGTTGAGATTGAAGCCGACAAAAGTCGGCTTTTGTTTTGGAAAAAATTGCTCATTCTGTTAATTTTTTGAAAAATTTTGCGCCTAAAACACCCCTCTCCTCTCCGATGATAAACCTCGAAAAGACTAATATCCTTTAATTAGAAAGGTGGAAAGAATGAAAGAGAAAAACAACGAATGTACGAATAATCCATTGGAGGTCGAACTCCAAAATGTTTGTGCTTGTAAAAACGAAAATCGTATCGAAATTTTGGGGATACCAGAGGAATATTTCTACAACACTTGCAATTGTTTGAATTGCGACTGCACAGATGATGAGGAAGGCGAAAATTTCTGCGGCTGCGTCGGAACTTTAGGCGATCCACTCGGAATGGACTATCAATCGTGCATTTGCGACGAATTAAACGTATTTAATTAACTAAAAACTCCTCTTCGAAAGAGGAGTTTCTCTTTATTTAAATTTTTTCTAATGAACAAAAATTTGTAAAACAACTCCAGCCAAAACACTTACGGCTAAAAGAATTCCGACTACAAGTGCCGTATTTTTTTTGTCCTCATTCTTTTTAAGCAACACCAAAAGTCCCAAACCAGCCCCGGATGAAAGCCCCGCAATAACTGAACCAAAACTCAAAACGCCTTGCAAATACATCATAGTCAAAAGAACAGATACTGCACAATTCGGAATTAACCCAAAAATGCCTGCAATAACCGGTTGTAAGAGAGAATTTTGGAGCATAACCGCTTCGATTTTTTCTTGCGTAAAAATCTCGAAAGCGTAATTAAGACAAAGGCAAACCGCCAAAATAAATCCAAAAATAATCAAAGTATGCTTAATCGGGTGAAGAATTACCGACTTTAATTTGCTTTCGTGAATACTGTGATTGCAGCAGCCATGCTCATGTTCGACCTCTTGTTCGGTTTCTTTTAAGTCTTCATGTGCAGTTTGAAGTTGTTGATTTTTCACAAAGAAATCAGTCAAATAGCCCACCATTATTGCAAGAATGAGTTTCAACACAATAATGTGTGCAACCGTCATAAATTCATTCGGCTTAGCGAGCAAAATCGGGATTGCCTCGTCGGAAGTTGCGATGTAAACCGCCAAAAGCGTTCCGATTGAGATAAATTTTTTGACGTAAAGCAAAGATGCAACAATCGAAAATCCGCACTGCGGAATGATTGCAAACAATGCCCCAATGACAGGCCCAATTTTTTCCGAATATTTCAAAAGCCAAATGATTTTTTTCGCAAAATAATTTTCGAAAAGTTCAATAAAAACAAATACCACAAACAAAAATGGTATTAAACTTACACTGTCAATGACTGCATCTTGCACGAAATCGGGCAAAAAGGATAATAAATTTTCCATCATAATTTCTCACCTGAAAAAATTATATCACAATCAAAAAAATTGTTTTTATTGTAATAATTTTTATTGTATTATAAAATCAGCAATCTCAATGTTTAGAGCAATAAAATGAGGGTTTTGAAAATGAAATCAGCAGAATATACGGCAATCGTTGTAGGAAGCGGAGTTGCAGGTCTTTTTGCAGCATTAAAACTTTCAGAATTAAAAAACGCAAAACAAAAGATTTTAGTCATCACAAAATCGGAAATTAAAGAATCTAACTCAAGATACGCTCAAGGCGGTATCGTAAGCGTTATGAAGGAAAATCCGGCAGACTCAGTAAAATTGCACGTTCAAGACACATTAAAATCAGGTGCCGGACTTTCGGATACTGACGTTGTCGAATTTATCTCAAAAAATAGTGAAAAGGTTATCAAAGATTTGCTCAAACACGGTGTAAAATTTGACCGCAACCAAAAAGGCGAACTTTGCTTTACAAAAGAAGGTGCACATAGCGTAAGAAGAATTTTGCACGCAGGCGGAGACGCAACGGGGCTTTTTATCGAACAAGCTCTTGCCGATGACGTTCTTGCGAAAGATAATATTGACGTACTCGAAGGCACAATCATAACAGAACTTTTGCTCGACAAAAACGGTGTATGCCGTGGCGTTATTGCTTTTGACGATGAAACGGGCAAATATCAGACATTTTATTCAAATGCCGTAATTCTCGCAACAGGCGGTTGTGGACAACTTTATAAATACACAACAAACCCCTCTGTCACAACAGGAGATGGCATGGCTGTCGCATACCGTGCCGGTGCGGTTATGCAAGATATGGAGTTTGTTCAATTTCACCCGACCGCTTTTAAGGCAAAGACTGAAGAAAATATGTTTTTGATTTCAGAAGCCGTCCGTGGAGAAGGTGCAAAATTGACGGACAAAGACGGCAATACATTTATGGAAAAATACGACGAAAGATTAGAACTTGCTTCTCGTGACATCGTTTCAAGAGCAATTTTCAACGAAATGAGAATTAACAATGTTCCGAACGTTTACCTCAACGCAACAGTTATCCCTAAAGATAAGTTAAATCAACGTTTTCCGACAATTTTGGGAACTTGCAGAAAAAATGGCATTGAACCGGAAACAGAATTCATTCCTGTTTCACCTGCCGCACACTACATGATGGGTGGAGTAAAAGCAAGCGTGACAGGCGTTACATCGATTAAAAACCTTTATGTCATCGGCGAAACCGCATGCACCGGTTTGCACGGAGCAAACAGACTCGCAAGCAATTCCCTATTGGAATGTGCCGTTACCGGTTATGAAATTGCCGAACTTTTGCAAGATGAAAATCTTAATGAATTTGATTTAAACATTGAAGAAAAAGATGAAAAAATTGCCAAAACCATTGCTATTTATGAAAAACCGCTCGAAGAAAAATCGATTGACGTAAAAGTTTTAAAAGAAAATCTTCGTGACGCTATGTGGCAATACGTCGGAATTATTCGGAACGAACAAAATTTAAAACTTGCAAAAGAAGAAATTGAAAAAATCGAAGAAGCCTTCGGCTACAAAGACAAATGCCCGAACAGAGAGGCTTTCGACCTTCGAAACATGATTACTATCGCCAAATTGATAGTCGATTTTGCACTCAAAAGAAAAGAATCAAGAGGCGGACATTTCAGAGAAGATTACACTGGAAAACACGAACCCGCAAGACATTACACAAGAACGAAAAACACTGATAAATACGAGGAAATATATGTTAAATGAATTTTTAGTTGAACAACACGTTAAAAACGCACTTATGGAAGATATCGGATTTCAAGATATATCGACTGAAGCACTTATGCAAGACAAAATGGTCACTGCCTATCTCAAAACAAGAGTGGACGGGATTTTTTGCGGCGGACAAGTTGCAAAAAAGGTATTTGAATTGTTGTCACACAACGTAAAATTTGTTTTTTACAAAAATGACGGCGATGAGATGAAAGCGGGTGATATGATTGCGATGATTACAGCCCCTGTAAAATGTATGCTCACAGGCGAAAGAACCGCTTTGAACTACATCAGAACAATGTCAGGTATCGCAACTCAAACCGCAAAATACATTAAGTCAATGAACAATCCGAAAGTTAAACTTGCCGACACAAGAAAAACAATCCCCGGATTCAGAATGTTCGAAAAATATTCAGTAAGAACAGGCGGCGGCACTCCCCACAGATACAACCTCAGCGATTGCATTATGATTAAAGACAATCACATCGAATGTGCAGGTTCGGTGACAAAAGCCGTAGAACTTGCAAAAGCGTACAACTCACACGCCCACAAAATCGAAATTGAATGTGAAAATAACGACCAAATCAAAGAAGCATTGGATTGCGGAGTTGATATCATTATGCTCGACAACATGCCCGTTCCCATAATGAAAAATGCCATCGAGTTGATTAACGGAAGAGCGATTGTGGAAGTCAGCGGAAATGTTACAATCGATAATATTGGCGAAATTGCAGCAATAAACCCCGATGTAATATCAACAAGTGCAATTCACTCGGGTGTCAAACCTTTGGATATCGGATTAGATATGTAGGGTTTGCAAAAAGCCTAAAAATCTGTCACAATAAGGAAAAATCGGAGAATAAATGAAAATAATTGTTTGCGTAAAACAAGTCCCCGACACCGCTGATATTAAGTGGACGGAGAACAACACCCTCAATCGTGATGGCGTTGAGAGCGTTATCAACCCTTGTGACCTTTTTGCGACAGAAACGGCACTCCGTGTGAAAGACCGTTTGGGTGCGGAAATCACGGCAATTTCAATGGGTCCGAAACAAGCCGAAAGTGCCTTGAGAGAGGTTATTTCGATGGGCGTTGACAATGCTTATATGCTTACTGATAGATTTTTTGCAGCATCAGATACCGCAGCGACGGCAAGGGTTTTGGCGAAATCTATTGAAGAAAAAAGTCCAAACTTCGATCTGATTTTTTGCGGACAATACGCAAGCGACGGCGATACGGCACAAACAGGTCCAAGCCTTGCACAAAATTTGGGCGTTTCTTTGGTCACGAATGTAAAATCCATTGAAAGAATTGAGGACGGAAAAATCGTCGTCTTGAAACAAGAAGAAGATTTTGTCTCAAGAATTGAGGCGAAATTGCCTGCGGTTGTTTGCGTTTTGACTGGCAAATACCTCGTTCGCATGCCGAAAATTCTGGGCAGAATGAAAGCACAAGATGCAAATATTCCCGTCTACAACGCTCAAGATATTAATTTCAATGCAATTTATTCAGGACTAAAAGGTTCTCCGACATACGTCAAAAAGGCTTTTCGCCCGAAAGGCAGAGACGATGGCGAGATTGTTTATGACTATTCAGCAAAAGAAACGGCAGATTTACTTTTGAGCAAAATCGAAGAATATAAAGGGTAAAAATGGAAAAATTCAAAGTTAGCGTATTTTGTGAAATTTCTTGGGACGAAAAAATCGCCCCCGTTTCGTTCGAACTGACGGCAAAAGCGGCTGACCTTGTTAAAGATATTGAAAACAGTGAAGTTCAGGTCATAATTGTTGGCAAAAGAAAAAACTACGACTCCATTATCGACGAATTTTCAAACTACGGTGCGGACAAAGTCATTATTGTAAATGACGACATTTTTGAACAATATTCCGCCAACCTTTACAGAAAGGCTATTTCTGAAATTTTGAAAAAAGAAAATCCTGATATTGTCTTTTTCGGAGCGACAATTAAAGGACGAGAACTTGCACCATTGGTTGCAACTACACTGAACACTGGATTGACGGCGGATTGCACGGAGTTAGAAATTGTTGATAAAAAACTTGAGGCGACAAGACCGACCTTTGGTGGAAAATTGAACGCCACAATTTTATGCAAAACTTTGCCCCAAATGGCAACCGTTCGGGCCGGAGTTTTCAGATTGCCCCAAAATCCCGTCAAAAAAGACACTCAGGTTCGTTTTGACTGGGTAAATGTTCACAATGAAGAGAATTTTACAAAAATTTTAGAATTAATCCCCGAATATGCAGACGAGGACAACGATTTGAGCAAAGCGGAAATTATTTACGCAGGCGGAAGAGGAATGAAGAGCAAGGAGAATTTCAACAGACTTTTCGAACTTGCAAGACTCACAGGCGGTGTTGTCGGAGCGTCAAGAGGGGCTGTTGATGCAGGATTTGCCGATTCTTCAATGCAAATAGGTCAAACAGGCAAAACAATTCATGCAAAAGTCTATGTTGCCTTTGGAATTTCGGGTTTGGCACAACACATGGCAGGAATTAATTCTTGTGATAAAATTATATCGGTTAACAAAGATCCTAATGCACCTATAATGAAATTGTCTGATATCGGTATTGTTGGAGATGCAGAGGAAATTATCAAACAGATGGTTCGCAGTTTAAAAAATAAATAGTAGGGAGAAGAAAATTATGACTGAAGAAAATGGTAAACTTAAACGGTTTACAACGGCACAGTTGCTGAACTTTTGCTTTGGATTTTTCGGTTTGCAATTTGCTTGGCAAATGGAAATTATTCTTTGCGGCCCTGTCGTTGAAAAGTTGGGAGCATCACCGTTTTTGCTCGGCTTGATTTGGCTTGCTGGCCCTGTCACAGGTATGGTGGTTCAACCTTTCATAGGAGCATTAAGTGACAAAACAAATACTCGTTTTGGAAAAAGAAAACCGTTTTTATTTTTCGGAGCATTATTTGCATCAATAGCACTCGTTTTATTCCCATTATCAGGAAATATCGTAAATCACATCAACAGCACATTTGGTATTCAATTACCTGAACTTTCGGGCTTATTTATTGCGGCAATTATGGTTTGGGTTATCGACGCTTGTGTCAACGCTGCACAAGGTCAATACAGAGCGTTAATCCCAGATAACATGCCCGTTGAACAACATTCGCTCGCAAACTCTTATTTGAGTTTCGCAATCGGTATCGGCTCGGTTATCGCAGCAGGTACAGCACCGTTTTTAGAACATTTTTTTGGATATCAAATGAGCCACACGGCACAGTTTGTAATGGCAGCGATTGCGTTTTTTGGTGCAACTTTATGGACTTGCTTGACGATTACAGAAGTCAAAAAGGTTGCTGCAAAATCTAAAGCAGAATCAGCAGAAGAAATTGTCGAAGAAGTTATTGAGGAAGAAAAAACCTTCATTCAAAATTTCAAAGAATTTTTCACTTGCTCACCGGAAGTTCCCAAAATCTGCACGGTTCAATTCTTCACATGGATTGCAATTATGGCGGTAAATATTTACTTCACGCAATTTATCGTCCACAAAGTTATGGCAATTCCTGAAATCGGAGCAGGAGATATTCAAACAAAAATCGCATACATTTCTCAACTTTTGGGCAACCCTGACGTCACGGCTGCTATGGCAAAAGCAGAATTTGAATCAAGAATGTTAACAGCGACAAATTTTGCAGCACTTTGTTTTGCGGCATATAACCTTGTTTGCTTTGTAGTTTCATTGCCTATTGGCTATTTGTCATCAAAATTCGGCAACAAGCCCGTCCACATTGTATCTTTGATGATTATGTCACTTTCTTATGCAGGAATCGCATTCTCGACTGACCAAACTCACATCATCATCTTTATGGCACTTGCAGGTATCGGCTGGGCATCAACACTTGCACTTCCTTTCGCAATGCTCACAAGATTCATCGGTTCGGGTTCAGAAGGTTCGGTAATGGGTATTTTCAACATTTTCATCGCCGCTCCGCAAATCATCGTTTGCACTTTGGTCGCTTGGTTTATTAACCATAGCGAAATCTCTTGCGAATTCGGCAAAAATTACCACTTTGAATACGCATTAATGGTCGGTGCAGTCGTTCTTATGTGTGCTGCACTTTCGGCATTTACTATCAAAGAAAAAGCAATCGAATAAATTTTTCAAAACAAACAAAATCGCTCGAAACTCAAACAACATTTGAACTTCGGGCGATTTTTTATTTAATGTACTTTTTAGAAAGCATTTCGCTAATTTTTTCCCAAGCGTAAGAATTCGGGTGATAATTGTCAGGGTCGAGGTATTTTTTATCCTTCAAATCAACCCCCAATTCCTTATCCGCATCAATCACGATAATACCCTTATCCTTGATTTCTTTCCAACGTTCGGTATCGAGAAACCATTGGTCAAAGCCATCGCCACCATTGTATTTCAGTACAATAAACTTGACGTTCGGATTGTGTTGTTTCAAAATTTCTTGAGAAGAAAATAAATATTTCTCGAGTAAATCAAAATTTTCATCGTGCTTGTCATACGCTGCTCTAACTTTGTATTCCAAGTTCGTGAGATAAACTTTCACGGCATTGAGTTTCCATAAAGGTTCTAAAATCGGTTTAATCTGAACCAACTTGCCGTTTTTTTCCTCATAGCGTAAATATGCACCGTCCGACCAAAAATCATAAATCAACTTTTGCATTCTTCTTGCATGGTCGGAAATAAAAACGTAAACGACATAATCAGGATTTGGCAGTGTCTTAAAAATATCACCTTTTTCAAGTTGATAATACATGTGCTGAATACCCCAAGATGGATAACCCCTTGTATAGACTGGACGATGAGTAGTTTTTGACAAAATATACCCAAAAGTTTCCTCATCTGGGTGATGCCCATTGACCATACTCGTTCCGTAAACAAACGAACATCCGAAAATCCAAATCGGAGATTTCTTATATTCAAGCCCGGCAGCGGGTCTGAAAAGTTTGTCCCCTCCGTTCTCCTCAAACCATTTCATCGTTGTAACGTCGTGAAAACGGAATTTATTCTCCCACCAAGCGGGAAAATGATAACTCGACCATTGGTCTTTCGGAACATAATCGTTCAGGAATTTTCGGTTGGCGATTTCATAACTTGCGATGTCGAAAATTATAAAAAATATCACAACAACAAGCAGCGAAATCAATATTTTCGTTCTTTTTTTCATTAAATCCTCTTGTAGCACAAATAATAATTGAGCGGATTTTTAACAAATCCGCCCTTTGAAAATTTATTGGAAAGAAGTCGGGTGAGTAACGATACCACGTTTTGTCGTTCTGATAAACTCAACCAATTTCTTCGTATATCTGTCTTGAGGAATGGTGTCTTCGACGATGTCTGCTGCCTTCAAGATTGTATGTTCGCCTGAGCAAATAATTTTGAAAGCGTGTTTAAGATTTGTTCTTTCTTCGAGAGTCAAACCACGACGTTTCAAGCCGATAACGTTGATTCCGTGCGGAACAGGCGGCCTGCCGTCCCCTTTGCAGTACGGAAGAATATCCATTCTTGATGCTGAAAATCCGCTGACGATACACATTTCGCCAATTCTAACAAATTGGTGGAATACGCTCATACCGCCTATAAATGCACCAAATCCGACTTGACAATGTCCGCCCAAAGTGGCCAAATTCGCCATAATTACTTCATCTTCCAACTTACAGTTGTGAGCAACGTGAGATGATGCCATAAGCAAACATTTGTCACCTATAACGGTCGCATTGCCTTCGCCCGAGGCTCTGTTGACGGTAACGTATTCTTTAATCAAACAATTTTTACCGATAACAGTTTTTGTCGGTTCGTTTTTGTAACTCAAATCTTGCGGAGGAGTACCGATACTTGCAAACGGAGAAATAGTAGTTCCATCGCCGATTTCGCAATGTTCCAAATAAGCGTTCGCAACGACATTAACATTTTCGCCCAAAACAACATTCTCACCGATTACGACGTTCGGCCCGATAGTTACGCTGTCAGGAATTATCGCTGATTTCGCTATTACTGCACTTTTATCTATTGTCATTTGTTCCCGCTTTCTTTATACCATTGAAAATATCATATCTGCTTCGACGGCAAGTTTGTCGCCTACGAAAGCCTTTCCGTGAGCCTTAACGATAGGACCTTTAACCTTTGTAAGCTCAACTTCCATATCGAGTCTGTCTCCAGGGCGAACCATGCTCTTAAATCTTGCTTTATCAACCCCTGCATAAACAAAGAACTTGTCTTTATATTCAGGATTTGTCAACAAAATTGATGCACCCATTTGTGCCATTGCCTCGAGTTGCAATACTCCAGGCATAATCGGTTTGTTCGGAAAATGACCTTGGAAGAATTGTTCGTTCATCGTAAGGTTCTTATAACCTTTCGCATACTTGCCTGTAACACATTCCGTTACTCTATCGATAAGCAAAAACGGATATCTGTGCGGAAGCATTTGCATAATTTGTTCTATATCAAGTGAAATAACTTCTTCTGACATGATTACTCCTTAATTAATTTGTCTTTCAGCATTAATGCGGTTTTGTAATGAACGGTGTGTCCCGCTTCTTTTACAATGATTTCGGCCTTCCAATCGAGCGGGTTAGTTCCCGTCAAGAAAAAATCACCGATTAAGTCTAAAATTTTGTGTCTTACGGGTTCGTATTGGCTGCGAAGTTCCGTCGTATAACCATCATCTGTCATTCCAACGGCGTTATCCTCTTGTGCACCCCTTGCAAATCCCATTAATTGCAACATTTTCAACTCTTTTAAGTATCCAAATGTTCTCGCCTCAATTACTTTATCAAGTTCCTTGAGTTCCATAGAAACCCAACGGTTATTGAGTTCGGGGTGGTTGTAATTTACCCCGTAAGTAATTCTGAAATTATCTGACGGCAAAACAACACAATGAGTTTTACCATTCAAATATGAAACAGGTTCTTTTATGCGGTAAACAGTTTTTTTCTGCCCCGTGATGCCCATTTTCTTGAACAAATCCACCCAAGGCTTTGAACTTCCGTCCCCAATCGGCATTTCATAATGTGTCAAATACACATCAAGTGCATCAATTCCGCAAATCGCACACGCTGCAGAAAAATGCTCTGTGAGCATAATTTTCTTGACCTGCTTGTTGCCGAAAACGACACAGTGGTCTGTCGAAATGACATTATCGATATTTCCTTCGACAACCCCGTCTTGAAAATGGTATCTGATACCCTTTTGCTCAGACGGTTCAAGCGTTGCCGTGCAATCTTTTCCTGTCATTAGGGCGATTGATGAAAATGTTGCTGATTTTTTGAGCGTTCCCATCGATTAACCTTCGTTGTTTTCTACATCAGCATTCAAAACTTTTTCATAAGCTTGAAACTTTTTGATAAGTTGTTCCGCTTTTTTCATAGTTTGAAGTTGTCTGATAAATTCTTTTCTCGGAACAGCGGGAGCACCGACAACAATTGATTTTTCGGGGAAACTCTTCGATACGCCTGCTTGAGCCATAACGATTGAATCCGAACCGATAGAAATGTGGTCTGCCATACCTGCTTGACCTGCAATTACTACTCTGTCGCCGATTACGCAACTTCCTGCAACACCAACTTGTGAAACTATCATACAAGCGTTGCCGATTTTACAGTTGTGACCAACTTGAACGAGGTTATCGATTTTTGTTTGGTCACCGATTGTTGTGTATTCGATTGTACCTTTGTCGATACAAGAATTTGCACCGATTTCAACGTCATTACCGATTTTTACGCCGCCAAGTGATGGGATTTTAAATACGACTTGATTTTTGTTTGTTTCAGTAATTTCACCGCTGTTTTTCTTAGCATTTTCAATATTATCGGGAGTTTCTGTTACGAAACTGAAACCGTCTGCACCAATACTTGCCCCATGATTAATAACGACTCTGTCGCCGATGATTGTGTTTTTGCCGATGTTTACGCCTGCATGAATCAAACCGTCTTTACCGATTTTTGTATTTTCGCCGATGTAAGCATTTGCCAAAATTCTTGTGTTATCACCAATTTCAGCACCTTCTGCAACCACAACATTCGGACCTAAAGATACGTTTTGACCCAATTTTGCCGTCGGATAAACGACTGCAGTCGGGTGAATTCCGTCTCCCGTTGTCGGCGGAACATAAAACATTGTCAAAAGTTTCATCATTGCAAGACGAGGTCTTTCAACTTCAATAGACGTAATGTTTTCGGGTGCTGCACCCAAAGGTACGATTGCGATTTTTGCTTTTGTTCTTTCCAAATTCGCAATTTCTTCTTCGTTCAATGCAAGTGCGAGCGTTTCTTCATCTGCCAAAAGTGGCGGAAACAACTTGCAAACCTTAACATCTTCAACTTTGTTCAAAATACCGCCCGTAACGTGAGCCAATTCTTCTGCCGTATAGTATCTCATGCAATTTCTCCATTTTACATTTTCTTTAATTGTAATATTGCGAAAATAAAAATGCAAAAAGTTTACAATACTTGAAACAACTTAATGACGGTTATTTTTGAGCATTTATTTTTTTGATTGTGTTCGTGGTAGATTTTCCTTCAACAAACTTGATAAACTCAAGTCTGCCACCGTTTTCGAGAATAATTTTTGCTTCTGGCAAAGTTTCCACCGTATAATCTGCCCCTTTTGTGTGAACATCGGGTTTGATTTTTGCGAGCAAATCGGCAGGAGAATCTTCGTCAAAAAGTACGACGTAATCCACGCTCTTCAACCCGTTCAAGACTTCTGCCCTGTCCATTTCGTTATTAATCGGACGACCTTCCCCTTTCAATCTTCTGACAGATGCGTCGGAATTTAATGCCACAATTAAAACATCGCCGAATTTTTTTGTTTCCTCAAGATATCTGACGTGACCGACGTGAAGAATATCAAAACAGCCGTTTGTCGTTACGATTGTTTTGCCTTCGGCTCTTAATTTCTTCAATAATGGTTGCAAATCTTCTTGTTTTACGGGTTCTTTCATAATTTTTCCTTTTTAAAAGCGAAAATCCGACGAGAAAATCGGATTTTCGCAAAATTTTAACTATTTTTGAACAGGTGCACCTGGCATGTTTTTCAATGCAGGGTTGTTTTTTACCTCTTCTTTTATTTGTTTTTGAATTGCTTCTGGATTGAAAGAGGGGTCAACGTATTGGATTTTAGCCTCTTTTTTAGCATTTTCGAGATAAGTTTGCAAAACTTTAATTTTTTCTTGGTTTTCGAGGTATGCTTTAATTTCGCCTTTTACTTTTTCGTAAGGTTCCGTACCTGCTGCTATTCTATCTTTTACCAAGATGATGTGGTAGCCGTAAGCAGACTTAACAGGCGGATTTACGACTGACGGTTTTGCTGCAAATGCTGCTTTTGAAAATTCGGGAACCATTTGGTCTTTTGTAAAGTAGCCTAAATCGCCGCCTTGTGAAGCACTTCCCGGATCGTCTGAAACATCTTTTGCAACTTTTTCAAATTTTGAAGCGTCAAATTTGAGTTCGTTGTAGATTTTTTGAGCCTTTGCGGCTTTTGAAGCAATTTCTTCTTGAACAGCCTTTTGAACTTCGGCATCAGACATTTTTTTGTTTTCTTCTTTTGCGAGAATTTGTTCTTTAATTCTTTCAGGGTCAGCACTGATTAAAATGTGCGAAGCTCTTACTTTGTCAGGGTATCTGAATTGTTCAAGATTTGAGTTATAGAACTTCTTTGCGGCATCTTCGGTAATATTTACCATAGAAATTTGGTCAACCAATTTCTTAACCTTAAGTTCTTCTTTCAAATCCTTCTTGAATTGTGAAGCAGAAATTCCATTTTGCTTCAAAACTTCGTTAAATTTATCTTTCGAACCAACTTTATCGATAATATTTTTCAATTCTTTATCGATATCTTCGTCAGAAACCTTGATATTATTCTTTTTGAACGCTTGTTCCAACAAAGCACGAACGACAAGTTCGTCTGAGAGACGGTCTTTGAGCATCAAACCAACGTAACCGTTTTCGTCATCTTTGAGATTAACGCCCATTTGTTTAAACATCGGATTTTCAGCAAGTTTATTAAATTCTGCTTGATATTCTTTTTTAGTAATTGCAGTGTCATTAACCATAATTACAGCATCTTTAGATGCATTGAAACCGCAACCTGTAAGCAACATCATTGAAAGTAATGACATTACCGCTATTTTTGAATTAAATTTCATTTATTTTCTCCTATTTTGAGTTTCGGGTATATTCCGATATTGTCTTAGATATATGATAAAATAAATCCGACAATTTGTTAAATAATTCATCAAAATTAAAATGCGAACTATTAAAAATTAGGACGAATTCCCCGTCTTTGCAAGCCTTTGGGAGTTTCACCATCTTAATATTTCTTTTTATATCAAACGGCAATTTGCTCAAAATAATTCTGATTTCGGCAGCAGAATATTCTGAGTAAATCCTTATACCGCCTGCCGTTTCACGCACTGATGATATTCCGGCACCCGTTGCGGACATTTTAAGTTTTATGAGTTTTATAAGGTTTTCGACAGGTTCTTCAAGTTTTGAAAATCTGTCTTTCCACTCGTTGACAATTTCGTCTAGTTCCGTTGGGGTTTTTGCTTCCGAAATCCGTTTATATTCAAGCATTTTTTGTTCTTTTGAACCGACCCATTCGTCCGGAATAAACGCTGTGACGTTAATATCGACGATTGAAGACTTAAATTTGTGTTCTTTAATGTCCTGCAACTCTTTCACCGTCTCGTCAAGCAATGAACAATATGTGTCAAATCCGACGGAAACCATCTTGCCATGCTGTTTTGTGCCTAAAAGATTTCCAATGCCACGAATTTCAATATCTCGGAGTGCAATTTGATAACCACTGCCAAAAGTTGTAAATTCTTTGATTGCCCGCAAACGCTTTTGAGCGTCCTCTGTCAGAAGTTTATTTTGCTTGTAAAGGCAATAGCAGTAAGCCTGTCTGTCCGTTCGACCGACACGGCCTCGGAGTTGATAAAGTTGTGCAAGCCCAAACCTGTCCGCATCGTGGATTATGATTGTGTTTGCATTTTTGATATCAATCCCCGACTCAATGATTGCACTGCAAAGCAGGATATCGTATTGTCCGTCACGGAAATCGCACATTATTTTTTCTAACTTCGAACCGTCCGTTTTACCGTGAGCAACCGCAATCCGTGCATTTGGCACAAGTTTTTGCAAATAAGTTGCAAACTCAAAAATCGTTTCTACACGGTTGTAAAGATAGAAAACTTGCCCGTCACGCTCGATTTCATAGTTTATTGCATTTTTGACAACGTCCTCTTTAAATTCGCTGACAAAAGTTTTGACGGGTAATCTCTCTGTCGGAGCAGTCGCAATCACGCTGATATCACGGATTCCTGACAAGGACATATAAAGCGTTCTCGGAATAGGCGTTGCGGACATATTCAAAACGTCGATGTTTTTCTTCATCATTTTAAATTTTTCTTTGTGATTAACACCGAATTTATGCTCTTCATCGATTACGAGCAAGCCCAAATCTTTGAACACAACATCGTCCTGCAATAACCTGTGAGTGCCAATGACAACGTCAATTTCGCCCTCTGCAAGTTTTTCAAGACTTTCTCTAATTTCTTTATTTGACCGAAATCTCGATAAAACGGCAATTTTAATCGGAAAAGGCTTAAATCGCTCACAAGCTGTCGCAAAATGCTGCATCGCCAAAACAGTCGTCGGGACTACCATTGCGGCCTGTTTGCCAGACATTACCGCCTTAAAAATCGCACGAAGTGCAACCTCGGTCTTTCCAAATCCAACATCGCCGCAAATCAGCCTGTCCATTGGTTTATCGAGTTCCATGTCAGATTTCGTGTCGTTGATAGCCTTCATCTGGTCAGGAGTTTCGGCGTAAGGAAACGCCGATTCCATTTCGTACTGCCAAACCGTATCAGGCTCAAAAGCATACCCGTCAGCGGTTTTTCGCCCTGCATAAAGTTTCAAAAGTTGTTTTGCAACATCTTGAATATCCTTTTTGACCTTCGCCTTGATATTTGACCAATCAGCCCCACCCATCTTGGAAAGTGGCGGTTTTATTGCACCAGAGCCCTTGTATACACACAAAAGTCCGATTTGCTCAGCGGGCATGTAAAGTTTATCCTTGCCTGCATATTCAATGGTCAAATAATCCTTCAATTCGCCGTCAAATTCGAGTTTTGAAAGACCTTTAAAAATCCCGATACCGTGAATTTCGTGAACGACATAATCGTCAACATTAATGTCACTGAAATCCTGTTTTTCCCGTCTGTATTTTCGTTTTGCAACCGTTACGTCAGCAGAACGCTTATTAAAAAGTTCTTTGTCCGTCAAAATTACCAATTTGAAAGAATTTATAACGCTTCCGCCAAATGCCGTATTGCTCGTTAAATAAACGTCCGAAACTTGCTCAAAATCTGACGATACAGGTATTTCGAACTCATTCAAAATTTCTTCGACACGAGCCTGAAAGTCAGTCGCTATAACAACTTTGAACTTTTCATCACGTTTTTTAATTATGTAATCAGTCATCTCGACCAAATTACCCGAAAACATAGGTGCAAGTTCGGTTTTCGTCTCAATAAACTTTACGTTTTCCGTTTCTTCGGAAAGCAAATTTTCAAAATAAATTTTATTTTTGTCTGCTATCGTTTTTGCAAAATTTTCAAATTGTGAATGTGAAAACTCAGCGAGCGGAAGAGTTTGCGGCAATTTCAAATTGTCCGAATAATGCTTCTTGAAATTTTCATCAATTTGATGATATTTCGACTTAATTTCGTTATATTCGTCAAAAATTATCGTAAAATCAGACGGTAAAAGTTCAAAAACTGTTTTTAATACGGAATTGAAAATGCTTTCATAGTAATCAATTCCGTCAAAATCAAGATTTTCTTTTAATAATTCCGACAACTCTTTGTATTTGTTTTCAAAAAACTCTTTTTCCTCGTCATTAGATGATTTCAAGAATTCTTTAAGAGTTTTTGAATAATATTTGTCGAAAATTTTGCTCGTATTTTCGTTTCGTAAAAATTTGCTTACTGGCAAAATCGTTGCCTCGTCAGTCTTTTCTACACTTCGTTGAGTTTCGGCATCAAAATACCTCAAATCGGTAATTGTATCTCCCCAAAGTTCAATCCGCAAGGGGTTTTTGTCCAAAGAATAAATGTCTATTGTATCACCTCGAACACTGAATTCACCTGCGTCAGTAACTGTTACGACTTTTTTGTAACCGAAAGAAATTAATTTTTCGGACAAATTTTCAACGTCAATGTCCTCGTCGATTTTGAATTTGATTGAATTTTCAGCAAAAAATTCAGGGGTCGGAAATTTTTCAAATGCCGCCTTTAATGGCATAATCACGATTTTTTCGACGGAAAAATTCTCCAAAATCGAAATCTGTTCAGCATATTTATAAATGTTCGGAATGTTAGCATCATACAAACCGCTCTCTTGATAAGAAAAAACGACTGATTTTTGCCCAAACAGCAACTCTAAATCGTTTTTGTAACGAAGTGCCGTTTGCTCAGTATCGACGACCAAAAAAAGTTTTTTGTATTTTGATATTGAATTGACAAAAAATGCCTTACCAAGCGGACTTACACACGAAATAGCGAAGGATTTTCCACTCGTTGTCAAAGCCTTAATTTTTCCGAAAATTTCGAAATTGTCTGAAATTTTTTCTACATTTATAGACATACCGAAATTTTAAATCAAAATTTATATGGTTGCAAATTACCCGTCTTGCTTAGATTTTCGACAATAAAACAATTACACCATTTATCAAATATTTTCGTTTTTGCTGGATTGCCACGGGCTTCGCCTCGATATCGCCCTACCAAAATTCAAAAAAAAGCCCTCATTTGAGGGCTGAATTTAATTTAGAGAGAGAGTTTTGAGAGATTTTAGAGATTTAATTCTTTTTGAGAAAGTTGAGAGAGTAATTTCTATTTAACAATTCCTATGAAAAATTAGGAGTTGAGTTTTTGATTGCTGATTCTTCTGCTTTTTCTACGTTTGACAATTCGTTTGAGTAAGCATTTAATTGTGTTTGAAGTCTTTGTCTTTCTTGATCCAACAATGTTTGTTTTTGGTTCAATTTTTGGATTTCTACGTTTGATTGTGTTTGTTTTGCTTCTGCTTCCCTCAATGCTTTTTGAAGAACTGCATCTGCTGCTGAAACTGCTGTGTTAATTGCATCTGTATTGCCTTTGTTTTGTTCGTTTGCTGTTGTTACTGCTTTTTCATAAACTGAATAAGCATTTTGTGTCGCTGTAGAGAGTTCCAAATCTCTTTTTGATTGTTGAACGAAAATTGAGTTCGACAAAGAATAGGTCTTTTCTGTATTGCAAGCCAAGTTTGCGTTGCACATATTTAATCTTGTTGTTACTGATAACTTTCTTGCTGTAAATAATGCGTAACCCATCTTTATCTCTCCTCTTTTGAAGTTTTCTCAGGACTTCATTCTCTCTACTCTTTTATAAAGTCTTTCCAAAAGAAAAAATTGCTTTTTTGTATATATTCATTGTTACAAAAATTAATATTATGAAATCCATGCATAGTCATGGTTTTCATGTTCTAGTCACAACAAAATTTTCAAAAAACATGATATAAAAACAATTTAATGAAAAGAATTAAAAATGCTTATTTTTCCGACAAAAAAGGTTTGTTTTGATATAATATTTGTATGAAAATTTTTTGGTCGATTAAAAAATTCGTTAATAAATACATTTTGAGAAAGAAATATGTCCGAAGTGGTGCGTGTAATCGTTGTGGTGCTTGCTGTTCCAGGATTTATGTTCGTCATGGACGGCATACAATCAATTCAGAAAAAGAGTTTTCTGTATTGAGACATTTGCACCCGTTTTATTCGTATTTAAAAGTTGAGGGAAAGGACGATTTGGGGCTTATTTTCAGTTGTTCGAATTTTGATTTGGAAAATCATATTTGTAAAATTCATAAGCGTCGCCCTGGAATTTGCAGAAGGTATCCAGATGAGATTATTTTTTCAATGGGGGCGTGTCTTTCGGAAGGTTGCGGATATGCTTTTAAACCTATTGATAAGTTTTCTGACGTTTTAAAATCGATTGAGAAACGACCAGTAAAAAATTGCACTATTTTTTTAGATGACGTTGAGATAGACATGTCTGATTTGCCACAAGATGACGAAAATTCTTGCGATGAGTGAGTTTTTGATGATGTTATCGAGAGAAAATAGTTATTTGATTTTATCAAGGTATTCTATCAAATCGGCGTGACTTTTTACGTCATGTACCCTCAAAATGTTTGTGCCTTTTGAGATTAGGTGCTGTGCATATATTTGAGTGATTTTGTCTCTGTTTTTAAGTCCAAAAGTTTTGAATATGAACGATTTTCTGCTTATACCGTACAAAATCGGGCAATTCAATGTCGTAAATTCATCTGCACGTTTTATGAGTTCAAATTGGTCGTTAATTGACTTACCAAAGCCTATTCCAACGTCTAAAACAGGTAGATTTTCGCCTAATCCTTTTTCTTTAAGATATTGAATTTTTTTTGCAAAAAATTTGTATATTTCTTCGACAATATCACCATCAAAGTCTTGTGTCACGGGTGTTGGTGGGATAGTGTCTGAATGAGTTATAACGATTGGAGTTTTGTGATTTTTCAATGTGGCAAAAACTGGTTCAAACTTTTCAATTTGTGCAACATTGTTCAAAATATCTGCACCCAATTCTATTGCTTTTACAATGGTTTCGGGGTGAATCGTGTCAACGCTGATGATAATATTCTGATTGGATTTTTTTAATTCCGAAATTACTGGCAAAATTCTTCTGCACTCTTCTTCGCTTGAAATTGGTGTTGCATCAGGACGGGTGCTTTCTCCGCCTATGTCAATGATTGCAGCCCCTTCGTCTACCATTTTTAAGGCATTATCGATTGCGGTTGTTGGGTTGAAATTTTTTCCTCCATCAGAAAAAGAATCGGGGGTAATGTTCAAAATTCCCATCAAATAAGGCTTTTTGTAGTCAAATTTTTTTTCTGAAATTTTATAAAATTTTGGCGGTGTGATTTTTCCTTTTAATATTTTTGAAAGTTTTTTAAGCCTAAAAGGTTGCTGTTCAAGTTTTTCACACAATTTTTCGATTTGATAAACCGAGCCATTGATAATTGCGTCAGAAAATTCGCATTTACAAGTAACTGCATCTCGATTTACTGCCGCATCAAATCCCAAAGAAAGGCATGTTTGTTTCAAAATATTCGCTTCGGCGGGTTTTAATTCAAAAATTTTAAAAGTAAAATTCTTGTACTTATTTTTTGCAAAATCGACGTAATCGCTTGAAAATCCTATGTTTTCAAGTTCTTCTTTAACATCTCCACAAATTTTTTTTATTAAAATTTCGTCTTTCATACTTTACATTATATCTTAAGCATGTACTATAAGTAATATAAATATTATACAGGAGATATACCATGGCAGTTGTAATAAACGTAGAAAAAAGAGATGAAAAGAAAAACCCTCGCCAAGTAAGAGCTGAAGGTAAATTGACCGGTACTGTTTACGGAAAAGGTCAAGAATCTGTTTCAGTTGAACTCGGTGCTAAAGAATTTTTAACTGCATACGACAAAGATAAAGATGCAACTTTCTCTTTGAAATTGGACAAAAAGTCTATGGACGTTAAAGTTAAAGATATTCAAGAAAATTACAGAACAGGCGAAAAATTGAACGTTCAATTCGTATTGGTTTAATTAATCGCTAAAATACAATTAAGACGGGTGTTATCCCGTCTTTTTTATTGCTTGTTGTTTCTTTCAAAGAAAAGAATTTCGGTACCGATATCTTGCTCTATAAAAATTATTTTATAATTATCTTTGATAAAATTAGTGATTTTGTTCGATTGTTTATAATAATCAGGTTTTCCAAAACCTCCAAGCCCGAACCCTTCCAAAAGTACGATATATTTATATTGAGAAAGACCATCTACAATTCTATCCTCGCCTAAAGTTTCGACAAAAGGAATATCTAAAACGTACATTTTCATATCCGTTGGTCTTTTGCTCAAAAAATTGAACATGCAACCTTCGGGTAAAAATAAAATTTTGTCCTCTTCTTTCGTATTTTTTTCGATAAAATCAAGCAATTTCACAGATTGCTTTTGCCAAACATTTTCGGTATCGATTCTTCCTCTCTCTGTTTTTATCGGAAAAGAATAAATTTCTTTTTTCTCAATGTTGTAATAAAAGTTTGATATTCCGCCTGCCGCAAGTAAAAACACTATTAGTGCTATTGTGGATTGTCCGTTGAACAATGGGAACTTCAATTTTTGTTCAATGACTTTCGAATAGTCGTCAAGAACAACTACAATCAGTGCGATTAGCAATAATGGTAATGTAAAACTTCCGTACAACAATATGTCTGTTCTGAAAAATGTCTTTAATGATGACAAAATTGCTGCTGATATCAATATGAATTTTGTTGGCTTTTGTAATAATTTTTTAAAATTGATAATAAAATATATCGTCATTAAAACCGGCAAAAACGAAAAATGAATTTCACCTTGTGAAAAATAATGAATCACAGATAACACAAATAGTGTTATCAACGTCATCATCTTGTTTTTAGTGAATGTTAAAAGCAAAACTGCTAATCCAACAAAAATTGCAAAATATATAATTCCTGTTATCCAACTTATAAAATCAGAAGGGGTAAAAACTGTTCCGACTAATTTTGAAAAGTTAATCATAGAAGGAGCAACCGCTTCTTTTGAAAAAATCTCAAAAGCATTAATTGCCTCAGGTATTGTCAATCCTTGCATAAGAGGAATTGCGTATGATATGAAAGAGATAACACAAATAGTTGCAAGGACTTTTGCTGAGGTTTTTATGTCCCTTAAAATCCAATATGACACAAATAGTGTTATTAGACAAATTCCTGAATATTCTACCTTGCAGGCAAAGGCACAGCCGCTTAATATCGCCGATATATAAAGGACTTTGCACTCTTTGTTTTCGCAAAACTTTATCAAGCAATAAACTGTCGAAAATATAAAACAAAGTGCATACGTCACAGAATATGAGTATGGCATTATATAATTAAATAGCGTCGAGTTGTAAAAACAAGACGTTGCAACAAATAGAGTTAATATAGTTGATATTGTTTTATTTAAAAAACTTACTGATATTTTGTATAGCATTATCAATGAAATTATCGCACTGATTGCTCCTCCGATGTATAGGCTTTCAAGTCGGATACCAAAGATTGCCATAAAAATTGCATTGATGTAAAATCCAAGCGGTGCATAGATATTCAAGATATCTTTATACAATACTTGCCCATTCAAAATTGCCATAGGAATCATTGCTTCTCTTCCCGTGTCTGTCGAAATATTTCCATGAGAATAGAAGTAAAATACTGTCATAGCAAGCGAAAACACAAATAGTGTTATTTCTGTTTCGTGCGTTTTAAAATATGATTTTATTTTTTCCATTATATTTCTTCTTCATGAGGGTAGAAGTTTTCATAACCTTCTTGATATGCTTTAACTACTGCTTTTGCAAACTTTTTCGCATATTTCCAATAAGATGTATGTGCAGAAAGGCAGATTGTTGGGCATCTGAAGTCTGATTTGTCGTGGAAAAATCCACGTCCGTCTTTAGTAAACGACATGTTGTGTAATTCTTCAATTTCTTGGTCGGTTAAGTTCCTCGAAAGTGGGTAACCGAGCGGATCGTTGCTGAAGTTTACCGTCAACCAAAACATGTCATTATCTTTGATATGAATGAACAAATCCTCGTTATATTCTGTGATTTCAATGGTTGGGTCGTTAAAATCCGAATAGAAAAGAACGAGCGGACTTGCGTAGTTAACTATACCCAAAACGGTGTTGTTAGGGATACAAGCGGTGTTTGTTACACTATCTAATGAGTCATAAGCCTTTTTGAATTCTTCAAAATTTCTGTTAGGAATCAATCTTTCTTCTGATGTGTAGTATGCCAAATTCATCTGTGTGATTGCATCTAAGCAGGTCGGCTTGATTTTGTGTTCTGAAATATATTTTGTTTGCTGCTCATCAAGTTTCATTTTCTTTTTGATTGTTTCGTTTGTCATATAGGGAACTTTGTAGAAAAGGTATCTATATGTAATAAAACTGCCTGCACTGTAGCCGAAAAGGACTGCTTTTTCTCCTTTTTTATTGCAGTCTAAAATTTGTTTGTGCAATTCTCTTACAATTTTTTGCATATTATGGGGCTTTTGAACCCAAATTGCATCGTGCATACAGTGCCCGAAAAATGAGCGGATTGTCTGGGCAAGTTTGGGGCTGAGCATGCCCGTAAGTTCGAGGTTTGCGTTGACGGTTTGAAGATTTTTTGCGGCTTCATCTCCCCAGAAAAATATTTCCGGTTGGCTCAAAATCTCTCGCTGACCGTTTTTCAGAAATTTTTGATTAACAAATTCATCGTTGTCAAATTGCTTTTTCATTTGGGTATGCAACTTGTCGATGCCGTCGAAAAACCATTGTTTCATGGCTGGGGTGTCGTTATTTGCCCCGTTGATGTAAATAAATCTCACAGACTCTTTTTGTTCTGCAAAAGCCGAAACCGAGCCTGCCAACAATAAAAATAGCGTAAATAAAATCTTTTTCATAAAAATATTATATTTAATTCGCAGTTAAAAATTAAGTGATTGTGTATTTTTCGTAATATTCTGAATGAATTTGACGTAATTTTGTCAAATTTGAGTTAATATTAATCCATAGTAGCTTGTGTGATAGGAGAATTATGAGCAATTTTACTGGTCTTATCGGAATTATGGTGTTTGTAGGCATTGCTGTTTTGATGTCTAACAACAGAAAAAAAATTAATTACAAAACTGTCGGTGTTGGATTTTTACTTCAAGTCCTTTTGGCAGTTTTTATTTTGAAAGTCCCTGTGGGACAACAAATTTTCGCATTTATTGCGCAAATTATTAACAAAATTTTGGCAGCATCTATGGAAGGGGCTGCATTTGTATTCGGAGACAAACTCACTGATACCGTGAACTTTGGCTTTATTTACGCAATTATGTTGATTGCAACAATGATTTTCATTATGAGTTTGGTAAATATCCTTTATTACTATGGCATAATGCAAAGAATCATCTTGTTCTTGGGCAAAATTATGAACAAACTTATGGATGTCAGTGGTGCAGAAGCACTTTCTAACTGTGCAAGTCCGTTTGTTGGTAACGTTGCGGCTCAATCAATGATTAAGCCTTATTTGCCGAATTTAACCCGTTCCGAACTTTTGTCATCAATGACTGGTTCAACGGCATGTCTTTCGGCTGGTTGTTTGGCAATGTACGGCAGTGCAAACTTCGGTATTCCTCTTGAATACTTGCTTGCTGCATCTGTAATGTCTGCTCCTGGTGCATTTGTTATTTCAAAAATTGTTTACCCTGAAACTGAAGAACCCCAGACAAAAGACGACTTCAAAATCAGCAGAAGAAAAACAGACGCAAACGTTCTTGCTGCAATTTCAAAAGGTGCAGGTGACGGTATGAAAGTTTCGTTGAACGTTATTGCTTCATTGATTGCCCTCGTTGGTTTGATTGCGTTCGTTAACGTTATTTTCGGCAAGGTTGGTTTGTTCCTCGCAACTACTTGTCACATGGATTGGTCAGCAATCGGCATCGATTTGAACCACTTTACTTTGGAAATGGTTATCGGAAAAATCTTCTCTGCTTTTGCTTGGGTAATGGGTGCATCTGCTGGTACTGTTGAATCAGTAGGTCAATTAATCGGTGAAAAGTTGATTTTGAACGAATGTGTTGCATACCTCCACTTCCCTCAATTATTTGACGGTCATATTGTTAACGGAGTTATGACATTTGCTCCGCAATTCAACAAGAGCATTGCAATCGCAACATTTGCACTTGCCGGTTTTGCAAACCTTTCAACTGTAGCAATTCAAATCGGTGGTATCGGCGAACTTGCTCCAACTCAAAGAAAAAATCTTGCAAGATTGGCAATCAAGGCAATGATTTGCGGTACTCTTACTTCATACGTTTCTGCTTGTATTGCAGGTATTGTAGTTAGTTTATAGGATTTATATATGGCAAAAGACAAAAACAGAATAACCACAAATGAAGAAATGGAAAATGATGGAAAAAAACGTACACCGCTTAAAACAACATTAAAAATTCTTGTTGGTATTCTGGTTTTGTCTGCCATTCCTGGATTTTTGTGTAATCCTGATGTTTCTCTCGGACCCTTAGATGTTTTGAGACAAGAATTTTTCAAAACTGAACTTGTTTTGACTGGAGAAAAATTCTCTGCAGACGGCTTTGTTCACGCTATTCAGGCAACTGATATGCGTAGGATTAAATTGTACGTTCGCTCGGGGGCAAATGTCGATTCTATGGGCAAATCAGGTGTTTCGCCTCTTTGTGCCGCAGCACAAACTGGTAACAAAGATATCGTGAATATTTTGTTAAATGCTGATGCAAATGTTCTTACTAAAAATATTTCAAATGGATTCACCCCAGCATTTTGTGCCATTGAAGGAAACAACATTGATGTTCTCGACATGTTTCTTAATCAGGGAGTGAGTGTCAGATTGCGTACGGAAACAGGTATATCAATGGTTCAATATGCCGCATTGCTCGGACGTGAACAGATTTTGTCTTATCTCCTTAATAAAGGGGCTGATCCGAATATGCAAAATATTTACGGTCAAACCGCACTTCATTATGCTGTTACTCAGGACAATTCTTACATTTTGAGTATTCTTTTAAGTTCGGGTGCAATCGTTGATATTGAAGATACAAAGGGAAATACGCCGATTTCGCTTGCTGAGGAATTAAATAAACCTTCTTATGTAAGATTGCTCAGCAGATATTCTTCAACAAAAGGACCATTCAATCCATAATTATTTTTTCAAATAATTATGAAGATTTTCTTTGTAAAAATCGTCGAATGAGCCGTCCAATATTGCGTTGTGGATTAATTCAGACAATCTTACGAGGTATCTTATGTTGTGGATTGAGAGCAAAATTGCGGCATTTGCTTCCCCTTCTCGGTAAAGATGTCTGATGTATGCTCGTGAGTGGTTTTTGCAAGCATAACAATCGCATTCTTCGTCTAACGGTCTGTAATCCGTTTCAAATTCTTTATTTTTAATGATTTTTTTGCCATATTTTGTGAAAAACGAACCGTGGCGTGCATTTCTTGTCGGAAGTACACAGTCTGCCATATCGATACCACGGGCAACAATTTCGAGTAAATCTTCCGGTGTTCCTACTCCCATAAGGTATCTTGGCTTGTTTGTTGGCAATAAATCTGTTACAAAATTTGTATAATAATTTTTAATATCGGCAGGTTCTCCGACGCTGACGCCTCCGATTGCATAACCAACTGCATCATAAGATGAGATTACGTTTGCACTTTCTTTTCTTAAATCGTCGAAAAATGCCCCTTGCACAATCGGGAAGAGTGCTTGGTCGTCTCGGGTGTGAGCCTTAAAACATCTATCGAGCCAGCGGTGGGTTCTTTCCATTGCAAATTTTGCCTGTTCATACGAGCAGGGGTAGGGCGAACATTCGTCAAAAGCCATTGCAATATCAGGGCCTAAGTCCTGTTGAATTTCCATAGAAATTTCAGGGTTAAGGTAATAAGACGTGCCGGTTTTGGGGTCACGGAAGTTTACACCATCTTCGGAAATTTTTCTAAGGTGAGCAAGACTGAACACCTGAAATCCTCCAGAATCGGTCAAAATCGGCTTGTTCCAATTTTGCCATTTGTGCAAACCGCCTGCTGCTTTGATTAATTTATGTCCGGGACGCAAAAATAAATGGTATGAATTATTCAAAATGATTTGAGCGTTAGTTTCTTCAAGATGATGCTTCGTGAGCATTTTTACGGCAGAATTCGTTCCGACAGGCATAAAGACGGGAGTTTTAATATCTCCGTGAGGAGTGTGCAAAATTCCCGCTCTTGCTTTTGTCGTTTGACTTTCTTTCAGTAATTCAAAATTGAAAAAATCGCTCTTTGCCATTATGAAAGTTCTTCAATTAACATTTCTGATACGGTTTTCCATTTCGTGCAGAGTTCTTCTTGTTTAAACCAAACGTTGATTTCTCTTTCACCGCTTTCAACACTGTCTGATGCGTGAACGGCATTTTGGCTCATAATTTGAGCATAATCTGCTCTAATAGTTCCGACATCAGCGTTATCAGGATTTGTAGCACCGACGATTTGTCTTACGCCTTTGATTACGTTAACGCCTTCAACAGCCATTGCAACAATCGGACCTGACAAGAAATATTTTACGAGTCCTGCGTAGAAAGGCTTTCCTATGTGTTCTTTATAATGTTCTTCGATGAGTGCGTTTGTCGGTTGAATCATCTTCAAACCTATGATTTTATAACCTTTTCTTTCAAATCTTGAAATCAATTCGCCGATTAAGCCTCTTTTTACAGCATCGGGTTTAAGTGCAACAAATGTTTTTTCCGTATTCATAATAAATCTCCTGTATCACATTTATTACAACATTAAATCATTATTTTTTCAAGTTTACTCTTTTGTGGTATTATTTTGGCGAGAGGTCTTTATGGAAAATAATTTTACGGAAGAAAAAAGCGTTCAAAACGCCGAACAATATACAATTGAAGATGCTTTGGCATTGATTCAGGAAAAAAAATTCAAAGAAGCAAAGGTCGTTTTGACCGAAATGCTCAAAATAGACGATAAAAATCCTGAAATTTGGAAGAATATTGGGCTTTGCAACGTTAATTTAGACTTAAAAGAAAAGGCATTTTTAGATTTTAAAAGAGTTGTTGATTTGACTCCTGACGATGCGACATCTTGGTTTTATCTCGGAAGCATGGCGGATAAATTGGGCAATATTGAAGTTGCGGAAAATGCATATAAAAAAGTTATTGAATTAAGACCTGACTATATTGATGCGTATAAAAGTCTTGTGATTATGTTTATGCAGTCAAATCAAGCCGAAAAAATTGAACAGTACGAAAAGGCGATTTTCGAGGTTGGTTCTTCGGATTATCAAATTTTTTATATGATTGGTACAGTTTATATGGCTGCTGGCAAGTATGACAAGGCTATTGAACTTTTCGAAAAGTCTTTGGAAGTTCATCCAGACCACCCGTTGATGCTTAATAATTTGGGTTCGGCAAACCTTGCTATGGGCAGAATGAAGGAGGCTTTGGCTGCATTTGAGGCTTCTTATGCAGTTGACCCGACAAATCCTGTAACCCATTACAATATCTCTGTTGCGGCAAGATTTTTGAAGGATTTTAAAAAATCATATCAGTTTGCAAAATCTGCTTATGAACTTGAACCTTCACCTTTCTATTTGACCTCAATGGCTAATACTGCACTTGATTCGGGTGATTATGATGATGCAGTTAAGTATTTTGAAATTTTATCTTCTCAAGAACCTGACAAAGTTATCCATAAGTTCAATTTGGGCTGTGCTTATGAAGGTTTGAAGGATTATGAAAAAGCACTTGAAATTTTTGAAAAACTTGATACCTCAGAAAATACGGCATTTCAGGTTAAATTGAAAATCGCCGAAATCAGAATAAAATTGCGTGATTACGATTCTGCAAAAGATGTCTATATGGGCTTGCTCAAAAAGGGTAAGGTTGATGAAAATATTTATTATGATTTTGCTATTTTGTGCGGACATACGGGCGATAAGGATAAGGCTGAGCAACTTTTGAAAAAAGTTTTGCAGTTAAATCCGAACTTTGCGGCTGCACATAAGGATTTGGCGGTGCTTTATCTTGATTCGAGACTTTTTGACTATGCCAAAGAAGAGTTCGAAAAAGCCGTTGCACTCGACCCTGAAAATCCTTATATCACTTATGAATACGGAAATTATTTTCAAATGACTGGGGATTCTGAAAAGGCTGATGAACTTTATGATAAAGTCTTAGAAGCGATTGCAATGCCGGCGAATATTTTGTTGAATATTGCGTTGAATAAACTTCGCCGTGGTAAAACAGATGAGGCACAAAGCGTTCTTGAATGTGCTTTGAGAGAAGATTCTCAAGATATTGATATACTTTTAAATCTTGGTAAAATCTATTTTATGAAGGGTAATTACGACGCAGCAAAACAAGTTCTTGAAGATGCGATGTTCCTTGATAAAAATCCTGAAGTCGAAAACATGCTCGCTCAAATTTATTTTTCGGAAGAAAACTATCACGATGCAATCGGCTTGTTTGCTGACATTGACAAGAAATACCCTACAAATACGGCAAATTTGATGAACCTTGCAAAATGTGCATTGAAACTTGATAAGAAAAATGATGCAGTTAATTATCTTCACAGATATACAGAAATTTTCCCTGAAGATGCTGAAGCAATTTCAATGCTTGCAGATTTGATTTAAATTTGATATTATATTTTATATTATATTTGCAAGAGGATTTTATGAAGAGAAAAAACATTTTTGCAGAAATTTGGGCTTTTATGTGGAAAAATAAAGCGTATTGGATTTTCCCCGCTATTGTTTTTCTTGTACTTTTAATCTTGTTGATTATTGTAGGAACTTCTCCTGCTTCACCTTTTATTTACACGATTATATAGGTGAATTATGGTAGAGAACCCAACAATTAAAGATTTAAGAAAGTTTAAACTTACGCTTTTGATTCTTCCTGTCATACCATCTGTGATTTTGTATTATAAAAATCACGTTCATTTGGCAATGTTGTTTTTCGAAATTTGCTGGGTACTTTTGTTAACACTATTTGTTGCAAGACTTTTTGGTAAGAATATTGACAAACCGATTTACCATTTTGTAAGAATTATTTTGAAATTTTTAGGAATGGTAATTTCTGCTATTGCACTTACTATTACTTGGATATGTGCAATTTTGCCAACGGCTATAGTTGCTAAGATTAAGGGACGAGATAGGCTTGTTCTCAAAAAGAAGAACGTGAATTCTTATTGGAAAGATGTTAAATCGTCTGAACCGACATACGAAAACCAATATTAGGAGCAATTTTGACATACATTTTAGGATTAAGTTCATATTTTCATGATAGTGGTGCGGCACTTGTTAAGGACGGTGAAATCATCGCTGCTGCCCATGAAGAGCGGTTTACGAGACATAAACATGACCCTGCGTTTCCTGAAAATGCAATCAAGTTCTGTTTAGATTATGCTGGAATTTTACCCGAGGATTTGAACGGGGTTGTTTATTATGAAAAGCCTTTGATTAAGTTTGAACGTATTTTGGAAACTCAACTTGCATATCCTGAAAAGAGTCTTACCTCTTTCGTTAAGGCGATGCCTGTTTGGTTGAATACGAAACTTCACATGCCTAAAATTATCGACAAAAATTTTGAAAATAGACTGAAATGTCCGATTTATTTTTCAACTCACCACGGTGCACATGCTGCAAGTGCTTTTTATCCTTCGCCGTTTGAAAATGCTGCTTTCATCTGCCTTGACGGGGTAGGTGAGTGGACGACATCATCTTGGGGTGTCGGTTACAACAATGAAATTCATTTTGAACAAGTTATGGAGTTTCCTCATTCTTTGGGGCTTTTGTATTCTGCGTTTACGGGATATTTGGGCTTTCGTGTAAATTCCGGTGAGTACAAGGTTATGGGGCTTGCTCCTTATGGTGAGGATAAATATTCGGATATTATCAGAGAAAATCTTGTAGATATCAAAGATGACGGTTCTTTCTGGCTTAATCAGGAATATTTTGATTACTGCACCGGGGTAAGAATGTATAATTCGAAGTTCGAGGATTTGTTCGGAATGAAGGCTCGAAAATCAGAGAGTGAACTCACTGGCAAGCACATGGACATTGCGAAAAGTTTGCAGGTCGTGACGGAAGAAATTATTCTCAAGATTGCACGAAATGTCAGAAGAGTTTCTGGTGAAAAAAATCTTTGCCTTGCCGGCGGTTGTGCTTTGAATTGCGTTGCAAACGGTAAAATTTTAAAAGAAAATATTTTCGATAATATTTGGATTCAACCAGCGTCGGGTGATGCTGGAGGTGCTTTAGGTGCGGCACTTTGGGCATATTATGAAGTTCTTGATAAAGAAAGAAAAATCATTCTTCCTGATGCTCAAAAAGGAAGTCTTTTGGGAAGTGAATTCTCTGAAGAAGAAATTCAAAAATCGCTCGATAAAATTGGGGCGAAATATCGCAAAATTGACGATGAATTTGGCGAATTGACTCCGCTGATTGCGAAATATATTTCCGAGGGAAAAAGTATCGGACACATGAATGGACGTGCGGAATTTGGACCGAGAGCACTCGGAAACAGAAGCATTTTGGCTGATGCGAGAAATACTGAAATGCAACGCAAGTTGAATCTTGCGGTTAAAAAACGTGAATCGTTCAGACCTTTTGCACCGACCTGTCTTGAGGAGGATGCGAGCAAGTTTTTCGACGTGAAGGCCGGTTTAACAAGCCCGTATATGCTTTTGACGGTTGAAGTTTCGAATGATGTCAGAGTTCCTTTGTCCGAGGACGATACGAACCTTTTCGGTATTGATAAATTGAATGTCGTTCGTTCGAAAATCCCTGCGGTTACGCATGTTGACTATTCTGCAAGATTGCAGACTGTGAATAAAGAAACGAACCCTCGTTATTATTCGATTATTGATGAATTTAAAAAACTTACGGGTTGTTCTGTCGTTGTAAATACTTCTTTCAACGTCCGTGGCGAACCGCTCGTAAATTCTCCCGAAGATGCTTATCGTTGCTTTATGTTCACTGATATTGATGTTCTTGTCGTCGGCAATTTTATCTTGCTAAAAGAAGATCAGCCACCACTTGAAGGCTATCGTGAATATTTGAAAACATTAATCTCTGATTAGTTGAGATGACTGCTTTTTTCGGTTAAAATAACTGTGTTATGAAAAAAAGTTTGTTGTTAATTGACGGGCATGCACTCGCATATCGGTATTATTTTGCACTTGAACGTTCAGGAATGAAAACGGCTGACGGACGTCCGATTTGGGCAGTGTTTGGTTTTTTTAAGTGTATGTTTGATTTGTTGCAGGAAACGAAGGTCAATCCCGACTTGATTGCGGTAACGTTTGATGTGGCAAGGGTTACGTTTAGATGTGATTTGTACCCAGAATACAAGGCAAATCGTGAGTCTATGCCTGCTGATATGCACGATCAACTTGATGACATCATTGAGGGGCTTAAGGCTTTTAATATCCCGATTTATACAAAGGCTGGCTTTGAGGCGGACGATGTAATCGGAACGATTGCAGAACGTGCAAAGTCGCAAGATATCAAGGTAATGATTTTGACGGGCGATAGAGATTCTTTCCAACTCGTTGATGATGAGAACGATGTTGCGGTTATTATGCCTTCAAAGGGCGAGATTGTTACTTATAACCGTGAAAAAGTATTTGAGAGAATGGGAGTTTATCCTGAGCAAGTCGTTGATTTGAAAGCACTTGCTGGCGATACATCGGACAATATCCCAGGGATTCGTGGTATCGGAGACAAAACGGCTGCAAAACTTCTCTCTCAATATCAAACTTTAGAAGGAATTTATGAACATGTTGATGAGGTTTCTGGTAAGGCTTTGAAGCAAAAACTCATTGACGGTAAGGCTGATGCGGAGTTGAGCAAGCAACTTGCGACAATTAAGTGTGATGTCGATGTAGATTTTGACTTTAAAGAAACTTGCCTTGAAATCGCAAATAAACAGACTGTTATGGACTTTTTTAAGAAAAATTCTTTCTATAACTTCTTGAAAAATTCAGATAAAATTTTCTCTCATTTTAAACTCTGTGGGGATTTTGCACAGAGTGAAAATTTGTCTAAACACGATAATGTAGGTAAACAACAGCAATTATCTTTGGCTGCTCCTGAAGTTGTGGGTGAAAACGGTCAGTTGGGCTTGTTTGCGACGGAAGTCAAAAAGATGCGTGGTTCTTACAATATCGAGCGAAATTTGGTCGATACGGAAGAAAAATTGAACAAAATGATTGAGACTTTGAAGTCTAAAAGTTTGATTTCTGTTGATACAGAAACGACTGGCTTGAACCCGCTTGAAGACGATATTGTAGGGCTTTCGATTGCATATAATGACCAAATTATTACGAAAAACGGTCGGGTAAAATTTGACGAATCAAAAGAAAACGTGACAGTTTGTTATTATGTCCCGTTGTTTCATAATTACGGTGAACAGGTTGATTTTGACTATGCGGTTCTGTCACTTGCACCGATTTTTGCAGATGAAAAAATTGCAAAGACAATGCAAAATGCAAAATTCGATTTACACGTATTAAAGCACCACAACATGCCCGTTTCGGGGTTAATTTTTGATACAATACTTGCAAGTTATATTTTCGATTCTTCGAGAAAACATGGGTTGAAAACGCAGGCGGCTATGTACTTAAATTACATTATGACCGAGTACGAAGAAGTTGCAGGCAAGTATGTTTCGTTTGATACTGTTGAGATTGAAAAAGCGAAGGATTATGCTTGTGATGATGCTTTTGCGACATTAGAATTGACGAGATATTGGCAAAAGACTCTTGAAAATGATGAGTTGGATTTACTTTATGATGTTGAAGTGCCGACGACAGTAGTCTTGACAGATATGGAAGAGGTTGGAGTTTCGATTGATAAAAATTATCTTGCTAATCTTTCGGCGGAAACGCAGGCTGAGATTGAAAAAGTTGAGGCGAAAATTTTGGCTGAAAGTGGCGAGGAGTTCAATGTAAACTCTCCAAAGCAGGTCAAGTATATTCTTTTTGATAAGATGGGGCTTCGAGTTCGTGGTCGCAAAAAGGCAAGCCAATCCACTAATGCCAAGGTTCTTGAGGAATTGGCACTTGATTATCCGATTGCAAAATATATTCTTGAACAACGTCATTTGTCGAAATTGAAATCGACTTATATTGATGCGTTGCCGAATTTGGTTTCTTGTCGAGACAATCGAATTCATACTTCGTTTAATCAGACAATCACTACGACAGGAAGGCTTTCGAGCAGTAATCCGAATTTGCAAAATATTCCTGCAAGAAGTGAGTTGGGCGAAAAAATTCGAGGGGCTTTTGTTCCTGAAAATCCAGAAAACATAATGCTTTCTGCTGATTATTCGCAAATTGAATTGAGATTGTTGGCACATTGTTCGCAAGATGAAAATCTTATGCAGGCTTTTATTGATGACGTTGATGTTCATACCCGCACTGCGGCAAAGATTTTTGACGTTCCGGAAGAAGCGGTTACAAAGGATATGCGAAGAAAAGCGAAGGCGGTCAATTTCGGTATTGTTTATGGTCAATCGAAATACGGGCTTGCATCGCAACTCGACATTTCACCAGTCAAGGCGGACGAGTTTATCATAAAATATTTCCAAACTTATCCTTCTATTCAAAAGTATATGTTGGGAACTATTGATTTTGCACGTGAACATGGTTATGTAAAGACGATTTATGGACGAAAACGTTGGCTCGATACGGCATTGTATTCATCTTCAACGCAAGAACGAGAGGCAGCAGAACGTGCTGCAATCAATGCACCTTTGCAAGGAAGTGCTGCCGATTTGATAAAAAAAGCGATGGTAGACCTATATATCTACATCAAAAAGATGAATTTGAAGTCAAAAATAGTCATTCAGGTGCATGACGAACTCGTACTTGAGGTGGTAAAATCAGAACGAGACTTGGTAAGTGAGTTAGTCAAGAAAGCAATGGAACAGGGTCAACCGTTGACAGTTCCGCTTAAAGTGGATATGGCTTTCGGGCAAAACTTAATGGAGATGTAATGAAGAAATTTGTAATAGCAGCTATCGCTTTTGTTCATTTTGCAGGATATGCTTGTGCAAATGCTTTGCCGACAAACGTTATTTTGCAACCCGCTCAACCCGCTCGTGTTTCTCAACCGACACAAAACCACATTGTTGCTGTTAATCACAATGCTGCAAACGTTAACAAGCAGGTTGTCTCAAATCCGAATAAGGTTCAAACACCGATTGTTAAACAAAATACGGCTTACAAACCAGCAACCCCAGTTGCATCAGCCGTTCACAACAATGTTTCATCACAAAAAACATCAATTAATCAATGTTCAGATACCGTTTCAGTTAACTCAGAACAGTTGTTCTATTTGACTTTGTCAGCATTGAACAAGATGAATTATAAAATTAAAGAAGTTCAATCAAAAACCGGTACAGTACTTTTCGAAGTCGCACAAAGAGAATTTATGGTTACGATTGCTGATATCGGTTCGAATAAAACCTTCATCAAAATTCTCCCGACAAACAGTGATTACGGTTTTTCACCTTCGTTAATTCAAAATGTTTTCTATTTCGTAAAAGCAAATGCAGGTGTTATACCGACAATTTTATAATTTATATTGATTTTCAAAAAATTAAGGGGCTTTTAAAAGCCCCTTTTTTAATGCTATGCACCGATTCTGTGAACTCTTATGAAATTTGTTCTTCCTGTGATTAATTGTGGAATTGAACCGATGATGATGATTCTTTCGTCTTTTTTGAATTCTGTTTTGCTCAAAATTAATTCATCGAGTTTTCCGAGTAATTCTTTGTCCAAAACAGTATCCCAATCGCAGAAGAACGGGAAAATATTCCAAGAAAGATTGAGTTTTCTGCATGTTTTGCTTTGGTCAGAAAGTGCAACAATTGGGATTTGAGGTTTTAATTTTGAAAGCAATCTCGGGGTGTAACCTGTGTGAGTGAAGGCGAAAATTGCTTTTGCGTGAAGGTCGTGAGCCATTTTGCACGCAGCATTTGCAATCGCTTGAGGGGTAATTTCGTAATCGTCATTAACGCCTAAATCAAGGTATGCTGGGCAAAAATCACTTGTTTCAATGTTTTTCGAAATCAATCTCATCATCTCAACTGCTTTGACAGGGTATTTGCCTGCTGCTGTTTCGCCAGAAAGCATTACGGCATCTGCACCGTCAAGGATTGCGTTTGCAACGTCACTCGTTTCTGCTCTTGTCGGAATGGGTTCTTCAATCATTGATTCGAGCATTTGTGTCGCTACAATGCAGGTCTTTCTTTGTCTTGCGGCTTCTTTTATGATTTCTTTTTGTGCAATCGGAACTTGCTCAGGTGACATTTCGATACCCAAGTCACCTCTTGCAACCATTACGCCGTATGATTCTTCCATAATTTCTTTCAAATTTTCAACCGCTTGAGGTTTTTCAATTTTCGCAATAATTGGAATGTCAGCGTTCAAAGATTGCATATATTCTTTCGCAACCCTGATATCGTCTGCCGAACGTACAAACGAAAGTGCAATAAAATCAGCATCATTTTGTACTGCAAATTTAATATACTCTTTGTCTCGTTCGGTTACGCTTGGCAAACTTGCTTGGTTTCCTGGGATATTGATGCCCTTTCTCGGTTTCAAAATTTCACCATAAAGAACTTTTGTCTTAACTGTGTCGCCGTTGACGATTTCCAAAACTTCAAGTCCGATTTTACCGTCGTCCAATAGGATTTTGTCCCCTGCTTTAACGTCGTTTGCAATGCCTTTGTAATCAACAGGAATAAAGTCTGTGACAGTCGTTTCAGAACTGTGTTTGAGGTTCAAAATTTGACCTTCTTCGATTTCAAGCGGGTTAGAAATTGCTCCGACTCTGATTTTCGGACCTTGTAAGTCGACCAAAATTCCGAGGTACAAGTTCAATTCTCTTGCTGCTTCATGAATTAAGTCGATTTTTCTAATGTGATCTTCAGGTGTTCCGTGCGAAGTATTTAGTCTGAAAATCGTTGCACCAGATTTTGCCATGTTTAAAATTGTGTTGTAATTTGAAGATGACGGGCCTAACGTTGCAACAATTTTCGTTTTTATTTCTCTGAATTTCATTGTTTTATCCTATGTTGTTCCATAATCAAATTCATTATACAACAATTAGCATATTTTCAATATAAATGGTAAAATACTTTTATGATAATTTCTGACGATGATAATAAAAAGCCGAAAGTCAATAAACGTACGGAAAAACTTTCTCCGTCCGTGACTGAATTTGACATGACTTTTGAAAATAATATCCGTCCAAAAACTTTCGATAGTTATATTGGACAGACAAATCTCAAAAAAATGCTCAAAATTTCAATCGAAGCGGCAAAAAAACGTGAAGTTCCTCTCGACCACTTGTTGTTTTATGGTCCTCCAGGGCTTGGCAAAACAACATTGGCATGCGTAATTGCAAATGAAACCGGTGCAGATATCAAAATTACCTCAGCACCCGCTCTCGAGCGTCCTCGTGATATCATTGGGATTTTGATGTCTTTAAAGGCTGGTGAGGTCTTGTTTATTGACGAAATTCACCGCCTTAACAAGGTTGCAGAGGAAATTTTATATCCGGCCATGGAAGATTTTTATCTCGATATGAATACCGGAAAAGGTCAGTCTTTAAAGACTTTGCGTGTTCCTGTTCCGAAATTTACTTTGATTGGTGCAACAACAAAGGCTGGCTCGTTGTCTGGGCCTTTGCGTGACCGTTTCGGAATTGTTCATCGTCTCGAATTCTACTCTGATGAGGAATTGAAACAAGTCGTCAAAAGAACAGCCGACATTTTGAATATCAAAATTACTGATGACGGTGCTGCTGCAATTTCAAAACGTTCAAGAGGTACACCTCGTATCGCAAACCGTCTTGTTAAACGTGTTGCCGATTATGCAATCGTTATTGCTGATGGTGTTGTTAATGAAAAAATTGCGAACGATGCATTGGATAATCTTAATATCGACAAATTCGGGCTTGATACAACAGACCGTGCGTTGTTGACGGTGATTGCGGAAAAATATCAGGGTGGGCCAGTCGGACTTGAAACGCTTGCGGCTTCGCTCGGTGAAGATTCTAAAACAATCGAAGAGGTTTATGAACCATATCTTTTGCAAGAAGGTTTTATCCAAAGAACGTCAAAAGGTCGTAAACTCACTCCTTATGCGGCGAAAATGCTTAAACTTCAACTCGACGATATGCAACAATCTTTGTTTTAATTTTATTTAAAAATTTTTAAATAAAAAAGCACCTGCGAAATGCAAGTGCTTTTTCTGTTAAGAATCCGTTACTATTGAACTTCTTCTTTGAACTTTTTACCTGCTGTGAATGCAGGAACAACTTTAGCGTCAATTTTAATTGCGGCGCCTGTTTGGGGGTTACGGCCAGTTCTTGCTGCTCTTTTGCGTGCTTCAAAAGTACCGAAACCTACCAATGTAACTTTATTTCCTTTTGCAACTGTTTTTTCAACTGTTTCAATCAAAGCATCAACAACATCTGCTGCTGCTTTTTGAGAAACTTTTGCTTGCTTAGAAACTTCTTTTACCAATTCGCATTTGTTCATAGTAATCTCCTTTTCCTGTGCTTATTCTTATTTATCACATGTTTTTATAGTTGTCAAATGTTTAAAATTATAAAAAAACAATCGTGGTTATTGGCTTTTAATCCATTGTGCCACAAGGCTGATTTATAAATTCCATTTGTTACTCAATTTACCAAACTTAATATTGTTGTAATAGTAAGCGAGGATTTGATAAGCGTTATAGCCTTGCTTTGCAAGGTTATTTGCCCCATTTTGGCTCATGCCGATTCCATGCCCGTTCTTTTTTAAATTGCCGTCAAATGACGGTACTGAGTGGAGATATGGCATATCTTTGTACCAAATATCGCCAGAATTTATTGTTTTCCCTCCTGCACTTGCACAATAATATGCCGTAATGACCTGTTTGTTTTGGGTTACGACGATTCCGTAAGTTTCAGCAACGATTTGATTAGTTTTTGTCGTTTCGCTCGAAGCCCCACCGTAGGCTTGATCTTCTGTGTTATCTTTTATGTCAAAGCCTTTGCTTGCGTTTTTGCCCACATTTGCAACTGCATAACTTCTTGCTGCAATCGCTTGTGCTTTCAGGGCTTCAACGTTCCAACTTGACGGCATTTCGCAAGGTACAACCCCCAAAAGGTAATCTTCAAGTTTTACATTGTTTACAACCGTTAACAATTTGTTTCTGTTTGTGACGATGAGAGAGCCACGATACCAGCGATTTTTTGCACAGACAAATCCGCTTGTCGAAGGTGTTATGATGACAGAGTCTGTGCCTGTGTCGTAATATTTTCCGTTGACTTCGATTTGGAGGTCATCTTTTTTCGGGATAATTCTGTACGATTTCATAGGCTCGATTGCACAAATAACCTTGCCAGAGTACTTATCCTTGACTGTTCCTTTTACGGAAGTTCCGGTTACGACTGATTTTGTGTCAATTTGCAACCCAACTTTGATTGCTTCGGCACGTCCCGCAAATGCAATCAAGCAGAGAAATATTATGCAAAAATTTTTTATAAAATTAATTTTCATCGAGAATATTATAACATCATTTCCTATATCGGGAGTAATTGTAGTTTTTAATATCCTCTAAAGGGTTGATTTCTCTGAATTTCGCTTTGTTTTTGACTTTCGATGAGTTATCATTAATAAGTAAATTGACAAGGGGTAATTTATGAAAATTAACGGAAAAGTTGATTACATCGAATCAGGAGTGACTAGTAGTTTGCGAGCAATGTACTTGCAAACAGAAATCATGGGTATTCACTCGGAAAACATTAACGGTTTCGACAAAGTTGGCTACCAAAGAAAAGACCCTGTCGTTTCATCTTTCACTGAGTTTGTTGGAGCACATGCACTTTCGACTTCAATTGATGATGAACCGGGCAGAATGTCTATGTCAAAAAATCCCCTTGATATCGCAATTTCTAACAAAGGTTATTTTCAAGTTATGGGTGAAGAAGGTATCAAACTCACTCGTGACGGAAGATTTCACTATGACAAAGACGGAAATCTTTTGACTTTGACAAACGAAAGAGTTATGGCAAATGATGGTACTCCGATTGTTTTGCCGTTCGTTCCAGATACTCCAAACGATGTCAAAATCGACCTTTCTGGAAAAATCAAAATCGTTGACAGAAATAACAACAGAATTGCCAATGTTGGACAAATTTCTGTCGTAAGTACAACTGGTGCAGCAGTTCTCGACCCGGGTGTAAGACAAGGATTTACGGAAGATTCAAATGTTTCTTTGAGTGCTGAATTTATGAGTTCATTCCCTATTTTGAAAACTTTCGATGCAAACAGAGCAATGTTTCAACAGTCATATTCCTTGATTTCGACGGCTGTTCAAAGATTGACACAAATGTAGAGGTGTTAAAAAATGACAACATTTCATGGATTAATTCAGAAAAATATCGTTAATGCGAACTTGCAATTTGAAAAATTGGGTTACATTACAAATAATATTTCTAACCAAAACACAACTGCATACAAGTCAGTCAGTTTTGAACAAGTTTTGTCCGAGGACGGATATTTGTCAGGTGTTTTGAGAAAAGATTACGGACCTGCCGTATTGATGATTACGGATAATAAGTTTGATATGGGCATTAACGGACAAGGATTTTTCCCCGTAACATCGCCCGAAGGAGATGTAAAATACACCCGAGACGGTGCAATGATGCAAAACAAAGAAGGTTATTTGGTCACACGTGACGGCTATCTCGTCGGCGACGGCATAAAATTGCCCATCAACTACAGTAACTGGTGGATTAAATCGAACGGTGATGTCGAAGTTTCGATGAAATATGGCGACAAACCTCAAAAAATCGGGACTATTCCGATTGTCAATTTCCAAAATCCTGAAGGTCTGAAAGCACTCGATGGAAATAAATTCATCCCGACAGAGGATAGCGGTGAACCCGTTTTAGTAGTAAATCATGATAGGATAGAGCAACAAAAACTTGAGGTTGCCAATGTCGATATGATTTCTGACTCGAACAAAGTTATGAGATTAAATGCATCGATGCTCGCAAGTTTTCAGTTGGTCAAAACAATCAATGATTTGTATTCAAAATCAATCAATCTTCAAAGTTAGTTAAACTGATAAATTAAGGGGTATGAAATGTTTACACCAAACAATTCAATAGACAAATGTAATTTGATATTAGACTTGGCTGCACACAGACAAAGAGCGTTGGCAGGTAATATTTCGAACATCGATACTCCAGGCTACATCAGAAAAGATATCGATTTTTCTCAATATCTTGGAAGTATGAACAGCCCCTTGGAAACAAAATTGTCCGAAAAGTTAGGACCTTCGGCGGTTATTCAAGACCAACAGGGCAAGGTTGATCAAGTTCACGAATTGACAGAAATGCACAAAAACTCAATCGCATACAGAACAGCGGTAAAAAGAGTCACAGCAGCATTAAACGCAATCAAGACAGTAATTAACGTAGGATCATAAGTATGACATTATTAGGTTCATTTTCAATCAGTGAAAAAGCAATCGGCGTACACGGAAAACGTATGGATATTTGTGCAAAAAACATTGCAAACATCGATACTCCAAACTACATCAGAAAGATTCCGGTTTTGAATGCAACGGACAACGTCTCGTTTGCAGGCTTGTTGACGACGATGAAAGACGATTTGTTCAGTTCAGCGACCGTTCCATTTGTCAGTGGTGGTGTTGCAATGTCAGGTATGGTCGAAGATCCGACCTTAGGTGATAAAATGTATCTCCCAGGACACCCTGATGCAGACGGTTACGGCTACGTTCGAACTTCAAACGTCAATGCAATGGTCGAATTTGCCGACGCTGCAATGGCTCAAAGAGCATACGAGGCCAGTTTAGGTGTTATGAAGATTACAAAGGAAATGATTGATAACGCATTGCAATTAGGAAGTTAATAAAAACCGATAGATTTGGTTAAGGATTATAGGGATAATAAGGGATAATGTTTTCAGTAAATATACAAAACTTAATAAATACAAGCGGTGAAAGTGCAGCAAAAGCAAGAGCGGCACAGTTAATAAACTATGTTAACAATTTTAACAGAAAAGTTTCTGCTCCAGAAACAGCCGCACAAAATCCAAACCCGACAAAATTCCAAGACGTCCTTAACGAAAGCATCAACGATAACGCTTATAGATTCAGAGAAACAGGCAATCCGAACAAAGTAGTTTTCGGTTCACTCGTAAAGCCCTCATCAGTTTCTGCGGCAGATAGAAAATATTCAAGAGAAGAAATTAATGACATTATTTCAGAAATTTCATCTAAACATGGGGTGAACGATAAGTTAGTGCGTGCTTTAATAAGACAAGAATCAGGGTTTAATCCGACGATTGTCTCAAAAGCAGGAGCAACAGGTTTGATGCAATTAATGCCTGCAACGGCACAATCATTGGGTGTAACAGATGCAAAAGACCCTGTTCAAAACGTTGATGGAGGCGTACGATATTTAAAATCGTTGATGAAGAAATATAACGGAAACTTGATTTTATCACTCGCAGCCTACAATGCAGGCCCTGGAGCGGTCGACAAATACGGCGGAGTTCCTCCGTATAAAGAAACTCAAAATTATGTAAAAAATATTTTAGCTAATTATTTAAAAAAATAAGGATATGTAAATGCTTCAAAACAGGTTAGTTCCAAACGTAGATGTTTTCACAAAGTTAGAACCCACAAAATATACTGATTGGGGGGTTCATGGTGGTTTGCGTTTCAAAAGTTTAGAACAACCTGAAACTCCAGACTTTAAAGCGGTATTCTCGGGTCTTGTTGAAAATCTTAATAAAGACTTAGAAGCCCCTGATGCCTTGATGAAACAACAATTAATGGGCAATGAAAATGTCGATATCCATGACGTTGTAATTGCAATTAATAAATCTACAACAGAAATTCAACTGGCGACAAACGTAGCAACAAAAATTATTCAAGCCTACGAAAAAATCATGCAAATTAACATTTAGTGTTAAAAGTGTTAAGTTGTCGCCCATTTCCGAAAATAATAGTATAATTTTAATACTACATGTCTAACGGAAAACAGGGGATATGGAAAAAATACAGGAGTTATTAAAAAATAAGACGGTATTGTATTCTGCAATCGGTGCTACGATATTGATTGTCGTGTTTTTGATTGTCGGAATCGTTATGATGTCTAAACCAAAAGATAAATCGCAAACTTATGAGAAAGTTATAGATACACCGTTTGTATTGTTTACAACTGACAATGCAGGTAAAGCTATTGAAGTTCAAGCACTTTTGGCAAGACAAAATATCGTAGCGACAAGAAAAGCAGAAGGTTCTAAAACAACCTTAATGCTTGAAAAATATACTCCCAGTCAACGTGACCAAGCATTGTTAACAATTGTTTCAAGCGGTTTGATGGATCAATATGTCGGACTTGAAATCTTTGATAAGGGTGATTTTACTTCTACAAAAGAAGATAAAAAAATCAGACTTGCAAGAGCGATAAACGGCGAACTTTCTCGTCTTATTAGAAAAATTGACCCTATCGAAAATGCATCTGTATTTATTTCAATTCCTGAACAAACAATGTTTTCTCAAGATAAAAAGCCTATAACAGCAACCGTTCAGATTGTTATTCCTTCTGGCACAAAACTTGAAGCGAATAAAATCAGAGCAATCAAAAATTTGCTTTTGGGCAGCGTTTCGGGGCTTATTGCGGAAAATATTTCAATTACTGATACAAACGGCAACGTATATAATAGTATTGCAAACTCTTCCGATGACCAACTTGCAAAATTGCAAGAACAAGACCAATATATGCAGTCAAAAGTTGCATCACAGTTGGATAGATTGGTAGGAAAAGGCAATTATGTTGTTACGGTCAGCACCTTCTTGAGACAAGTTCCGAAGGAAACTACAAAAATCGAATATGACCCGAATAGCAAAATTGCTTTGACAGAACAAACTTTTTCAGAAGGTTTGGGCGATAGAACTCAAGACAGTAATGCAGGCTTGAATGCCGTCAGTGTATACCTTCCGAACGGACTTCCCGCATCGGGAAGTGACTCTTCTCAAAACAGAAATTACACGAGAACTGCTCGTGAAACTCAATATGGTATTTCAAAATCACAAACTACTGAATACTCGAAAACAGGTTCGGTTGAGGAAATTTCAATCGCTGTAACTATTGAATCATCAGCCATGCCATCGAATATGACCCTTGATGAATTGAAGGCACAAGTTGCACGTTCTGCTTCACCGAAGGTGTCCATTGATAACGTTTCTATTGCATTTTCTGATTCGATTGAACCTTATCTTGCCGGCGATAAACCTGTTAACCTTCCGAAACCTGATGAGTCTGGAAACCCGTGGTGGTTGACGATTGCACTTGTAATCATCTTGCTTACGGCTGGTTATACTTACTTGTCGAAGAAGTTGAAGGAAAAGGCTGAAAAACAACAAGAAGAAGTTGATGCACTTCGCAAAAAGACTGCTGATCAAGAGAAACAACTTAATGATGTTAACTTGAAGGCATCGCAGTTGATTGAAAAACAACAACAAATGGCACAAGGTTTGATGGAACAACAGGCATTGTCTCAACAGTTTGTTCAACAAATTTCAAATCAACAACAAGCACCTGCAATTCCGCAACAACCTCAACAGGCTGTTAATGAGTTGGAAGATGTTCTTGACGATGTTCGTTCAGATTTGTCAGTGGCAGATGTTGATGAACTTGGTGATCAGGTCAAGAGTTGGCTTGAGCGGTCGTAGTTCCATAGTATGTGTATAAGTAAGTAATCGGCAGAAAAGATGACGGCAGAGGGTTTTAAATATAAGGAATTTGCGGAAGATTTATCGGGGCAGGCGAAAGCGGTTGTCCCGAATGAATTGTCGCCGCAAGATCAAGAATATGTTTATAACACTGTAAAAAATTTCTGTTTTATTGCGGGCGAAGCCTTAGCGAACGATAAAGAGCATACTTATACAGTTGATCAGGCATCAATTATCACGCAGTTTATCGGAGAATGGTCGTTTCACAAGTCTTTGGATATAATTAGAGGCAATGTTCCTGTTCAATTCCGAGATGGAATTATGCAGAAGATTGCGTTTACAATTTTCGAGATTGCAAAACAGGCAACATTTAAAGGTCTGCCACAAGATCAGATGATTGGTCTTGTTGAACACCATGTTAAGAAGGCTTATAATGAAGCACTCGAAGAGTTGATGAAGCGTGGTGCATTGACAGAGCAACAGGCTCAAAATGCCGCAAATCAGTCTAACATTGATGAAATGGCGAAGGCTGAAAACGAAGCACTTGATAATGCAAGTGATTTGAAAATTTTGAAGTTGGCTGCTTTTGCATTGATTGCGAAGAAGTTGCCGAACGATAAAATGACTGTTTTGTTGAATAAATTTGATAAAACAGATGCAAATGTTATTTTGCAATACATTCAACTTGACGATTTGGAAACAAAAATCGACCCGTCGTTGTTGAAACAATGTTTGGAAGATTTTCAAAAAGTAATTCCGACAGGGGAAGGTTCAGATTTTGCGAAGAATTTAAGAAAATTTGGAAGAAATGTAAAATCTCTCCCTAAAACGGATTTATTGACTATAATAGAACGAGAACGTCCGCTTGTTGCGGCACTTGTAAACAATCCTGAAAACCTTGAAAAATTGGGCATTTCGCAACCTTTATTTCAAATTATCAGCGACCATTTGGAACGAAAAATAAATGATTATAAAACGAAGTCAGTCAGATAAGAAACCGAATAGCGAAAATAAACCTGTTGTTCAACAAACTGCACAATCAAGTGCGGCACCTTCGATTGACAATCCGAAACCAAATGTTGCACCTGAACCGTTGAAATTTGAGGATATTGTATTTGACCCGAGACAAGAACGTAGACAAGGTTCAAGACGTCGTGGATACCGTCGTATTGACGATAGAAACATTGTTTCAAGGGCACAAGAAGAGGCAAATTCCATTCGAGAACAGGCTGTCAAAGATGGTCACAAAATGGGAATTGAAAACGCTCAAGAAGAAGTAAATCAACTTATGGCGGCATTAAAGGAATTCTTTGCGTACAAGGACGAGATGTTCAATATGATTGCACCGCACATATTGGAAGTCAGTGTGGAAATTGCAAAAAAAATCATTAATAAAGAAATTGAGCAAGATAAAACGGCACTTTTAGGTTTGATTAAATCGGCATTAGGAGACACGTTTAAACTTGAAAACAGAATTACGGTAAAGGTTCAGCCTCAGGACGTTTTGACCGTAAAGGAAAATCTGCCGGAGTATTTGTCGGCAGATGCTAATGAGGCAAAAATTAAGGTAGTTCCAGACGAAAATATCACATCAGGTGGTGCGATAATTTTGACAGAGAATGGAATTATAGATGCCACGATTGACACAGGGTTGTCAATTTTGGAACAGGCATTTAAAAATATCCAGCAGCAAGAGCAGCAGGAGCAATAATTGGGACCAGCACAAGGCGGACAAAGTAATCCGATAAGTGAAATCGGGTTGGCATTTTTTGTAATTATCCTCGTAGTCATTTTGATTTGCGAGTTACCGCCGTTTCTCATCAGTATGGCGATTGCTTTTAATATTACGCTTGGAATTGTTTTGCTGATGATATCTTTGTATATCACGAAACCGCTTGAATTGTCGTCCTTTCCTTCGATTATCCTTATTGGTACGATGTTCCGTTTGGTAATGTCCATCGCTTCGACCCGTTCAATTCTGGCAAAGGGCGAGGCTGGAGAAGTTATTAATGCGTTTGCAAAGTTCGTAACTGGTGGCAACTTGATTGTAGGGTTTGTAATCTTTTTGATTATTACCGTTGTTCAGTTCATGGTAATCACAAAAGGTGCGGAACGTATCGCTGAAGTATCTGCGAGATTTGCATTGGACGCTATGCCTGGTAAACAAATGACAATCGATGCCGACTTCAACGCAGGTTTGATATCTCCTGAAGAGGCGGTTAAAAAACGTGAAGACTTACAACGTGAATCAAGTTTGTTCGGTTCTATGGATGGTGCGATGAAGTTCGTAAAAGGTGATACTATGGCAGGTATCATCATTACTGTTATTAACATTGTCGGTGGCTTATTGATTGGTATTTTGCAAAACGGACTTGCACCGGAAGAAGCAGTCCAAAAATATACAATGTTGACCGTAGGTGATGGTCTTTCGGCACAGTTACCTTCTTTGCTGATGGCAATTTCAGCAGGTATCGTAATGACCCGTTCAACGGCAGCAAGCCCTTCATTGGGTAAAGATTTGGAATCTCAAATTTTGAGCAAACCGTTCAGTTTGTTCTTTGCGGCAGGATTTTTGCTTGTAATCGGGCTTACATCACACTGGACTGGTTTGCCGTGGTTTCCGTTTGTTTTATATGCTGCAATCATTGCTGTTGCAGCGTTCTCAGTTTTGGTAAATCAAGATGTTCAGGCTCAGTTGGGTCAGTTGGAAAGTGTTCGTCAGAACATGCAAGATTTGGTAAACCCGAACAGAATGTACGAGAGATTGGGCGTCGACGTTTTGAGTTTGCAAGTTGGTTCTGGCTTGTTGATTATTGCAGACCCTGACCAAGAAGGTCAGTTGTTGCCAAAAATCGCTGCTTTACGTCAAAGAGTTACTGATGAATTAGGTTTCATTATTCCGAACATTCGTATTATGGACTCTTCTGCACTTGAGGCGAATGAATATATGATTTCAATTCGTGGTAACACTGTTGCAACAGGTGCGGTTTACCCTGGCAAAAACATGGTTATCGCTGACCAATGGGATGCTTTGGGCAAAGATGTTCCGAAAGATGCTATTGTCGGTATTGACCCGACGTATCAAACTCAGGCTTATTGGTTGAACCCAGATGATTTCGACCCTCGAGACGGCTTGACTCAGGTCGACTCTGTTGACGTTATCGTTACTCACTTGCAAGAAAGTGTAAGAAAATATGTTGACGAAGTTATGACAAAAACTGACGTCTTGAAGTTGATGGAACTTGTCAAGAGCCAAGACCCGACCCTTGTCAACGACCTTGTTCCGACAATTATTTCTACATCGGACTTGAGAAAGATTTTTGTAAACTTAATCAGAGAAAAAGTTTCTATCAAGGATATTATGTTTATTTTTGAACGTCTTTGCGACTATGCAAGATTTTCGAAAGAGCCGGATATCTTGTCAGAACGTTTGAGAGCGGCACTCGGTAGACAAATTTGTTTGTCAAACTCAACACAGGATAAGATTTTGTACGCATTGACCCTTTCTTCAGATTGGGAAAAGACTTTGGACGACAGTTGCCAACGTACAGAACTTGGTACAATGTTCCTCTTGAACCCGTTGCAAGTTCAAGAACTCATTGAATCTTCGGCACAAACACTTATGCGTGCACACCAAAATATCGGTCGTCAGCCTGTAATTCTCTGTTCGCCTCGTATTAGACTTCCTCTGTATCAACTTTTGGAACGTCATATTCCGACTATCGTCGTAATTTCATATTCTGAATTGATTACGGATATACGTGTTGAAGCGGTCGATACAATCGGTGAATCATACATTCAAGACTATAACTTTGGGAATAACGGATAATGGAACTTAATCAAAGTATTATTAAATCGATTGAATTTACTAAACAAAGGGCTTTTGATATCATTCACAATACCCCGCTTTTTAGTTATAAAGGTTCTGTGTCAAAACTTTTGGGTTTGACAGTTGAAGTTAACCTTCCTGGACTGAAAGTAGGAGATTTGTGCTTCATCGAAACTTATAACGGAGAGCGAAAACCCGCTGAGGTTGTTGCGTTTAAAGGTGAATATGCTCAGTTGCTTTTGCTTTATGACGGATCCGGAATTGGACAAGGTTCGTTGGTTACAACGACTGGAAATCCAATCACAGTACCGATGGGAGACTTTTTGCTCGGCAGATTGATTTCCCCGTTAGGAGAACCGATTGACGGAAAACCTTTAGATACAACCGATGCAACATGGATGCACATTGACAACCCACCTCCGGAACCTTTTTCAAGACCTATTATTACGGAAAAATTTTCTTGCGGCGTGCGTGCTATTGACTCTCTGTTAACCCTTGGCGGTGGACAACGTATGGGCTTGTTTGCAGGCTCTGGTGTAGGTAAATCAACGCTATTGGGTATGATTGCGAGAAACTCTGATGCAGATGTTAACGTTGTTGCACTAATCGGAGAACGTGGTCGTGAAGTTAAAGAATTCGTTGAAGATTCGCTTGGTCCTGAAGGTATGGCTAAGTCTGTATTGGTCTGCTCAACTGGCGACCAACCACCTTTGATTAGACAAAAATGCTTGCATACCGCAACTTCGGTTTGTGAATATTTTAGAGATCAAGGTAAAAAAGTATTCTTGATGACAGATACGGTTACACGTTGTGCGATGGCTGGTCGTGAGGTTGGCTTGTCTATTGGCGAACCGCCTACAATGAAAGGTTATCCGCCGTCAATTTTCTCTTGGCTTCAAAAAGTTCTTGAACGTGCGGGCAATTCTCCGAAAGGCTCTATTACTGCACTATATACCGTACTTATGGAAGGTGATGATATCAACGACCCGATTGTAGATACTGTTCGTGGTATTACAGACGGTCACATATTCTTGTCGAGAAAAGTTGCTGAAATGAACCATTATCCTGCGATTGACGTTTTGGGAAGCATCAGCCGTCTATTTTCGGCAATTTGTTCTCCGGAGCATAAGGCTGCTGCAGCGAAGATGAGAACGTTGATGTCTTTGTACCGTGAAAACAAGGATATGATTGACGTAGGTATGTATAACCCCGGAAGTAACCCGAGACTTGACGTTGCGATTGAGTATATGCCTCAAATTAACGCATTTTTGCAACAGAGAGTTTCCGATAGTGTTTCGATGGATACAACAATTCAGACTTTAATTGACATGATGAAAAATGTTGAAATTTAGCATCAATGATGTTATAATATAATGTCATTAATTGAGAGTTTTAACATTTTGAAAAAGTCTAATAAAGAAAAAAGCAATTCGCCTGTCGATTTGTCTGAAAATTTTAAATTAGTCAAAACACGCCGAAATAACAAGACCCGTATGAGAATAATGGTGGGCATTTTGATAATGTTTCTTGTTACGGTTTTGTTGTCGACTTTTGCTATTTCTAAATCAAAAGGCTCTATCAATTATCAAGAAGAATTTGTGGGCGGCGAAAATGAAAATATCGCTCCTCAATATGGCGAAATGGCTGACGTTAACCAAATTGTCGAGAGAAAAAGAAAAGATAATTTGTTGCAAAATTCAAACGACCAAACCACTTCTCAAATATCAAAGAAAGATGTACCGCAAGTCAAGATTAATATCTCAAAACCTCAACCAACTTACAAAGAGGAAGAACGTGCGTATTATGTTGATGAACAAAAGTTGGGCGAGTTCTTTTCTTCTAAAAAACAAGCACAATCAAGTGATGAACAACAAGTTACCGTTTCTAAGAAGTCAAATAAGGTTCAAAGTTATAAACCTAAAAATCCACCTGCACCAAAAGCCCAAATTCAAGATACTAACGAAGTGACAGAAACTTCTGCACCGACGACTGAACCCGTTTCCGAAACAAACACTCAATCTACACAATATATATTTTAACACAAATAGTGTTATCATTCTGGTGTTAGATTTTTCTTGCTGAATTAGCATGCAACAAATAGTGTTATGTATTGTCTTTTCTATTTTTTTTGTGTTTTTCAAGCATAACATTTACGTATTTTTTATCGTTGCTGATTAACACAAATAGTGTTAGTTGTTATGGGCAGAGGATAATGACGACAGAGCCGACTGTCATTATGATTGTGCCGAGCATTTTTTTAGCAAAATGACCTTCGTGGAAGAATTTGACACCGAAGAGAAGATTTACGATGGTTGAAAGTTGGAAGAGGGCTAAAGCGTAGCCGACTTTCATATTTTGGAAAACAAAATTTGTTGAAAGTTGCATTATTGCTAAGCCAGCACAAATTATGAGGTATTGTGGGATTTGAGGCTTTTTCATCGGGGTAAATTCTTTTCTTGACAAAAGGATTATAATAAGTGTGAAAAGTGTACCTGTCCAAGCCCACATCATATATGACATTGTTACGCTTGAGAGGAGAATGACTTTTTTGAGAATTACGGCTTCAATGCCCGTTAAAATCAGTGCAGTAAATCTCAAGAGGATATCTTTTCTTTTGAATAATTTCCAAGAGAAACCTTCTGCTTGGGTGTCGAAAACGAACCAACTTCCCCAAATGATTAGAGCCATACCCAAAACGCCGTATAGGCTAGGGATTTCAGCGAGCATAAAGATACCGATGATTAATCCAACAACTGATTTGTAGGAATTTATTGGGCCTAAGATTGAAAGTTCGCCTAATTGGAGTGCTTTGACCATACAAGCCCGACCCGTGGCACACAATGCACCTGCGATGAAAGCGTATTTCCAAAAATCGAATGGCATTGATTTCCAATCGAAATGAAATGCAAACGGCACGCAGCAAAGTCCCATTATGAGGTATGAATAGAAACTTGTGAACAGTGACGAACCGCCCGTTGAGACTTTCTTTTCGTACATATTTGCAATGGGATTTGAAAAAATTCTTAATATTATTGCCAATGTGGTTAGAAACATTTTGCACCTCTTTTTGATAATTATATTGCAAAATTTTTTTATTGATTGTTAAATTTTTCAAAAAATTGTTTAATTATTTAAAAAAAATGGTATTATTTTGTTAAATATTCTTATAAGGAGATAAAAATGGGAAATTTAATTAAGTTAATTTTGCTTATTGCAATCGGCTATGGAATTTATTGGGTTTATGAGAATGTTGATTTTGCGAGTTTGAAAAATGATACTTCTCAAAAAATTCAAACAGAAAAAACCATTCAACGTGTAACGAAAGGCCGTCAACAAACTTACGACGATGCTCGAGAAGTTACTGACATTAAATATTAATTATTTTTTTTTAATCGAAGTAGCACTTTTTAAGTGCTACTTTTTTGTGAAATAAGTTAGTCAAGGTTGATTTGAAAAGTACCTCTTGAAAACTATTCACTGGATTGCCACATCCTAACAATGATGATTATTGATTAAAGTTTTGCATTTTTCTATTATTTCAGTGTAACGACGAAGCAATTTGTTTGTTTTCTAATCTATTTCGCAAGTTCGTGTAAAAATTGTAATAAAAATACCCCTGACACGATTGTCTTGACCTGTTCGCAATAAACGTGTCTGCGTTTGATTGCTTCATAATTTATGATTATTTCGCAATCAAGCCTCGCACTCTGCTCACAGGTCGCTCGAACGTAAAAAACGTTCTCTTCGTTAGTCAAAAAAAATTAAAGAGGACTAAAATTTGTCCTCTTTAATTTACCCCTGACACGATTCGAACGTGCGACGCCTTCCTTAGGACGGAAGCGCTCTATCCAACTGAGCTACAGAGGCATTTACTGCTATTATTCAAATTTCAAGATATTGTTTTTTGCCTTTCAGACTTTATGACTTCTTTTCGATTGATATGTCTCAAATTACGTCAAGATTTACTCTTAACAATGTTTTGGCAAATCATATCCAATTTCTCTGTACCCATATTACGATATTTATAACTATTTTTCAATATTGTTTCACATATAAACTAAAACTATGATATAATTGTCTTGTATTTGGAGAAAATTATGGTTTATTCGTCTGTTTTTGAAATTTGGAAAGATGCGGTTAAAAAATTTCCGCAAAGAGTTGCCTTGTCTGACGGAACTTCCGAAATAACATTCTTGACTGCATATAGAGAAATATGTTATCTCGCTGAATGTTATAAGAAATTTGGTGTCGAAAAAGGGGACAAGGTTTGTATTTTTGCCGAAAATTCGCCCCATTGGCTTTTGATTGAACAAGGTGCGATTTGTATCGGTGCAATCAGTGTTGCAAAAAATTCCAAAATCGGTATTAAAGAACTTGATTATGTTTTTAAAAACAGCGACTCGACATCATTAATAACTGATAATCCTGAAATTATTAATTATTTTATCAAAAACAATCCCGATTTTGTTTCCCAACAAAAAATGGTCATTTTCCTTGGACATGACGAGTGTTTTCGAAACAATGAAAAAATAACTTATTTTTCGGATATAATGCTCAATTTTAACAAAAATAATGACTATTTTTCGGATTATGATAATAAGCCTGACGATGTTTGCTATATTTATTACACATCAGGCACGTCATCAATGCCGAAAGGTGCGATATTGGTGAATTACGGTATGGCTTATCAAGTTGAAGAAATTCAGAGAATTTTGCCGAACGAGTCGCCCGAACTTTTCCTTGAGACGTTTCCGCTTGCAAGTGCAGGGGGCAAAACATTCAACCTTTATGCACTTTCTGTCGGTTGCAAAATTGTTTACACCCCATACGTCGGATTTTTCGAAAAACTTGCACAAATGCGTCCGTCTTTAATCCATTTTGCTCCGAAAATAGTTATGACATTGCTCGGAAAATACTATGATTACATTAATTCTCGTGGTAAACTTTTTCGCCATTGGTTTGATTTGAATTACGCATTTTCTATGCAAATTATGAAAATTCAAAGAAAATTTTATGCAAAAAGAAAGACAAACACTGTCGCTAAAGGTTTTGACGGTTTTTGTGAAAACTTTCTTTCTTTAATCCGAAAATTCCAAGACAAGATTTTGTATAAAAAAATTAGAAATTACTATATCAACGATAACACAGTGTTGGCAATCGGTTCGGCAAGTCTTGCAAACAAGGCAGAGGACTTTTTCAGCATAATCGGCGTTCGATTTATGCAACATTACGGAATGACTGAAACGACCGGTTTGACGACACATGCGACTATTCAAGACCAACAAGAACGTCCATATACGGTCGGTTTGCCGTTTAGCAAAACGAAGTTCAAAATTGTTAACCTTGAAACGATGCAACCTCTTCCTCCAATGGAGAAGGGTGTTTTGATGCTTAAAGGTCCTGAAATTTTAAAGGGGTATTATAACAATCCTGAGGCGACTAAAAAGGCTTTAACTCCTGACGGTTGGTTGATTACGGGGGATTTGGCGTTTGCTTATCCTGATGATTATTTAGTAATTTTATCGAGATATGATGACGTTATCGTTATGATGAACGGCTATAATGTATATGCTCCGCCGATTCAAGACCAAATCAATGCATCACATTTTGTTAAGCAGTCTGTTGTTGTAGGTCAGGCGAAGCCTTATCTTGCGGCGGTTATCGTGCTTGACAATGATGCTTATGAAAAATGGTGTAATGAAAATTCTTCTAAGGTCGTAAATCCCAATGATAATGCTAAATTCAAAGAAGTTTTGCTCCAAGATATCAACGAATTGATTTCGAAAAAAACTTATTACAAATATTATGAAAAAATCAAGTATGTTTATCTTTTGCAAGACGAATTTTCGGTTGAAAATGGAACATTGACAAACACTCTCAAAGTCAAGTATCGCAAGGTTTGTGAACTTTATAAAAACGAAATTGACGCTTTGTACAAAACAAAATAATCGCTAAATGTTATGCGAAACCATATAAGGGTTCAATCTTCCTGCGTTATACAACGTTTTGTCAAACGGTATAAAGTTAGGTGAATAGAATAATTCGGACACTTCATCTGCAAAGAACGAACCTTTTCTTGTGAGTTGGATAATTCTGTCATTTTCCTCGACAAGCCCGTATTCTTTGAGAAGTTGAATGGTCGGATAGAATTTTGTGTTTTGAATTTCTACGCCTGTTCTTTCTTTGAATAAATTTTTTCTTATGTTGTAATTTTTTAATGGCAAAATAATCGACCAGCGTTCTTGTTCGTCCTGACTTCTTACAAATCCTCTGTTGTAGGGCAATTTGCCGTTGTCGATTGCGGCGTAATATTCATCAAAATTTTGGGTATTCAAAACAAATCTGTCTCTCAAACTAGAAAATGCTGTCAGACCAAAAGACATTTGGTCGTAGAGGTTGCAGCATTGGTCGTAAGCATAGAGCGAAATGTATTTTTTCTCTTTTGTAAATACACGACGAAGGTTTTCGTGGTAGCCGTTTTCTTCCATAACGAGAATTGCCATTTCCTTCATTCTCATCGTGTCGTCGATTGAGGGGTATTTGTCTTTTGAAACCTTGTTGATAGTTCCCTGTTGGTCGCCGTAGGCTTGAATTTTCAGTCTGTAAAATTGGATTTCGTGAGCGTCTAATTTTACCATTTCTTGCAAATCTTCATACCAAGATTTGAGAGTTTGGTTAGGATAACCGAAAATAAATTCGATATCCAACTGAAATCCTGCTGCTAAGGTGTTTTTGATAGCTTCAAGAATAATCGGTTTGTGGTTGTCACGGTTCATTTGTCTCAAAATTGTTTCGTTCAAGGATTGAACGCCGATTGTGAGTCTATCAACCCCGTATTCACGCATTATTCTTAGTTTTTCACGCCCGATGTCGCCCACTAACGTTGAAGGAGATACATCGACGTTGAATTGTTTAGTTTCTGACAAATCAAATTTTTCGTTGAAGGTTTTGAGCAATCTTTCCAACTGTTTTGGGTTCAAATCAGTCGGAGTTCCGCCTCCAATCAAGACAACTCTGATTTTTGGTCTTTCTAATCCAAGAGTTTTTTTATAAATATCAAACTCTTTTTCCATTGCATCTATATATTTGTCCTTGCTTTCCTCTGGGGCTTTATACAACGACGGATAGTGGCAGTAGATACATCTTTTTGCACAAAATGGAATGTGGATATACACTTCCATAACTTTATCTTTTGGAAGAGTATAATTTTCAAACATTTTGTCATATTCAATCGGCGGATATTTCGTAATCGGCGGGTAGTGAACAGCAGGGACGAAGTCGTCGTTCGTGCAAAGCAGACCTTCGCTTTTTAAAAAATGAAAGTCGTTAACTCGTTCATCTGTTGCCCTGACAAGTTCTTCAAAATTCATATTACAAAATTTCCCCACAACTTATTAACAAAATTCCGATTAAAGTTATTATAATACCAATGACTTCTTTTTTCAAAGGTTTGTAACGATAACAAAACATCATAATAAACAAAATAAATAGCGGTTCTAATGTCATCAAGGTGCTTGCGGTGATGAGGTTTATGTTTTTAAATGCCATTATCGACAGCCAAAATCCACCAATAGCAAGCATACTCATTACCCCAAAATATGGCTTTGCAAAAGATTTGTCCTTGAATGGTTCAAGATAATCTCCAGTTTGTTTTGTTAAAACCGTGTATAAAATAAGTGCAATTCCTCCGAACAATAACCTGTAAACTGTTGCCGTTATTGTTGGAATTTCGGTCAATGCGGGCTTTAACATTACCGTCGAGGCTGCCATACAAATTAAAGACAATAACGCAAAAACGTATCCCGAAATTTCACTTTTTCCACCTTCTTCTTTAACAGGGAAAATTATGAACGATAGCCCCAAAAGCGTTGTCACAATACCGATTAAGGTCGTTATGGAAGGAAGTTCTTTTAAAAATATAAAAGAAAGTATTCCTGTTGCAATGTCAGGGCCTGCAAGAAGTATCACGGACAATACAATCGGTGAAAGTCTTTTTAGCGATGCAAAGAAAAAACAGTCGCCAAGCGTAATTCCGACAACGCCGCTTGCAATCAAAGTCCATAAATATTCAGGTTTAATGAACAAATTTGCACGGGTTAATAAAGCGATAATCGCAAGCAAAATGGCACAATAGATGGATTTTACGAGGGTCATCGTAATCGGTGATGCTTTTTCGCCAATTTCTTTTAATTTCGTAGTGCCGATTGCCCAAGAAAGGGTCGATATTAATGCTGCTGAAATTCCGATTATTTCCTTCAAAGCCGCTCCTTACAACAAATACGGGGCAGCCGTCATGCCCGCTTGTTCAATAATTTTCAAACAATAATTTTCTTGTGGGGTGAAGCGGTCTTTTGTGTATATATTAAAATCAGTTTCTTTAGAAGAAGGCGTCCCATCGTGCACCGTGACTGTGTTGCACCCAGCGAGTAAGCCCATAAGTTGTCCATCTATTCCGTTTGTTTTCATCGAAGAAGTCGACGGGATAAGACAATTCGGGTTCAAAATTCTTAACAAAGCAATGTAATTCAGGGTGAGATTTATTTCTCCTATTGGCTCGTCCCTAAATTCCGTTTGTGAATTTGGAATGAACTTGCTTGCACTGACCATTGATAAATCGAGCGTTGTGGTCAAAATCAAATCGTCAATCAAATCGTCAGTTGTCTGTTTTGGCAATCCAACAATATTGCCCGTTCCGACTTGAAATCCAAGAGCGATAAGTTTTTTTATATGCTCAAGTCTGTTTTCGAAACTGTCTGTCGGTCGGCAAAACTTGTGGAGTTCAGAGTTTGAAGTTTCGAATTTAAGAAGATATCTTTTTGCACCAGAATTTTTAAGTTGAAGATATTGTTCGTCAGAAAGGTTGCCTAAGTTTAAAATGATTTTTATGTCAGGGCAAAATTGGACAGAATCTTCGCAAACCCTTGCGATGTCGTCGATAAACGATTGCGAAACCGACTCTCCGGATTGAAGCAAAAATGTTCTTCTTCCTCTTTTGGCTAATCTTTTTATCGTTGAAAAAATTTCGTCGTATGTTAATTTATATGTTTTCGAATTATCTCGACCGATGCAGCAATAACGACACTTTTGTCTGCAAATGTTAGAAAGTTCAATTACGCTTCTGAACTCAACTTTTTTGCCGAATTTGCTGTTATCTCTGACATAGCGAGCCATTTCGAATAATTTTTCTTGTTCTTCGTTTTTAGCAGATAATTTTTCTGTTAATATTTTTCGGTCTAATGATTTGATTTCTTCTATTTCTTTAAGCATTTTTTCGTTTTTCTATATATTTGTTCAAAAAAATCTTTAATTGTTGATTTTGCTACATAAAATGGGTATCTGTAAAGAAGTACATCAGATGGCAAAATGTAATAAATCGAGCCGTCATATTCAAAGTTATTGGTGTCTTGATTTGGCTTGATGTAATAATAATCAACGAGGTCTTTGTTGATGTATGTCAAGCAAACTCCTTGTCCAAAGTAATATCTCGTGTTTGGTATTTCGAATTTCTTGTTGTGATTCATGTGAATGTATCTCGCAACGAGTATGAAATCTTTTTCGATTTGAGAAAGGAATTTTTCGATTTGCAAAGTTCCTTCAGCATCGTCACAGTGGATAACAATGTCGAAACCTGTTATGTTTTCAGGCTTTGCAAGAATGTCATCAAAAATCCCCGGTTCAACTTCCGCACCTGTGTTGAATTTGATAAAAATAGGCTTGTCGTCTAAGTGTAACTCTTTCATTTTGTCAGGAAATCTGTGAAGATGTTTGCTCGAAATCTGATCGTCAATCATATATTTGTCAGTGTTCAAACATTCTGAAACGAACGTCGTTAATGGGTTTGATACATCTACGCTCGGAACTCCGCAGTCAAACCCCCAAGATTTTTTGCCGTACATTTTGGAATATGCTTCTTCAACTGAAATATTACAGCAAATCCCGTAAGATACCATCGCTGCTGATTTTTCGAGTGCAAGATATGGCAAGAAATATTGCGAGGTCTTGTCAACCCCGAGCCTTACGAACTTCAATGGCTGACCGTCTGCATACGCCTGATAAACGATAAAATGAGGAATTAATTTTTTGTAATTGTAGTATATTCCTTTGTCTAATGCCCATCTCTCGTAATACAAATTATCTAAATACCTTGTGTGAAGTTGGTCAATTTTTAATAATCCTAAACAAATAAAAATAACTGCGACAAATATTAAAATTATTTTTTTAACTTTTTTCATTTCGTTCAATTTCTTCAAAACCATTGATTTTCCTAACTTACAAACCAATCGTATCACTTTTTTTTCTCCTTTGCAAGAATTTTATGTAAAATTATGTTAAACATGCCTAACAAAATCAAAAACTAAAACTTAATTCTGTTTTATAATAAACATGTAAGGTGTACCTTGCAGGTTTTTTAGATTTCATTGAAAGGGGCAAGTTATTAAGATAACAGTTTTAGGTAGCGGGCATGGTGGATTTGCAATGGCATCGGACTTGAAGAATTCAGGATTTGATGTTGTATTGTCGTCGGTTGCTCCTCACAATTCGAAATTGAAAATGTTCAAAATACTAGGAAACATTAAGATTGAGGGTATGTTTTCAAAGTATGAGAAACCTGTTGTAATTCCGACAGATTTTATTGAGGAAAATACCCCCAAAGCCATTGATAGAGCGGATATTATAATGATTAATACCCCTGCATTTGCTCAAGAGGTTTATGAGAAGTTAATCGGAAAATATGGTCGAAATGGACAAATCGTCGTGTTCCCTTGTGGCGGATTTTCGGCAGTAAATTTTGATAATTATTTGAAATCTATCGGTCGCCCAAATGACTTCTATGTCTGCGAAACCGGGTCTTTTATTTATACAACGAAACTCACAGGCTTGGGTAGCGTGTTGATTAAGGATATGAAAAAAAGCGTTATGTTTGCTTGCGTTAACTCTAAAAATACTGATTATGCTTTGGGTGTTATGAATGAAATTTATCCGCAATTTTATAAGGCGGAAAACGTTTGGCAGACTAGTTTTAGCAATCCGAGTTCGACGTTGCATACGATTACGACGTTGTGCAATATGAGCCGAATTGAGCAAATGGGTTCTTATAAAAATTCGTTTTATGACATAACACCTGCTGTTGCAAGGATTATCGAGACTGTTGATGAAGAAAGATGCAAAATCGCATCACATTTTTTCAAAAACGTTATGAGTGTCACCGAAATTATGTGCAGCCTTTACAATATCAAGTATGACAATATTTATGACACTATTAAAAATATTTCAGCATTTAAAATTCAATATGCGCCTAACAGTCTGAAACATAGATATGTCACGGAAGATGTACCCTATTCTCTAGTTCCTATTTCAACTATAGGAAAGAAATTGGGGATAAATTCCCCGAATATGGATTCGATTATTAATCTTGCATCGATGTCGAATAATGTTGATTATTTTGCGGAAGGTCGAAATGCCGACAAAATCGGATTTACGCCTGAGCAAGCGGTTTATATGAACGAAATGGCTGGCGTGTAATGAGTTTCGATAAAAAATATCTTCCTTTGGTGATTTCGACCGCTGCGGCATCGTTTATGGTCAACCTCGATACTTATATCATAAATGTTTCTGTGCCTGCGATAGCGACGGATTTCGGGGTTAGCAAGACAGATGTTTCGTGGGTCATAATGGCTTACAACCTAATGGTGGTGGCTCTTTTGCTAATTTGTGGAAAATTAGCCGATAAAATAGGGCTGAAAAAATTGTTTGTTGGCGGTTTTGTGTTGTTTACAGTAAGTTCGCTTGCGTGTGCATTGTCGGAAAATATCCTCGAATTGACTGCAGCAAGAGGCGTTCAAGGTATAGGTGCATCAATATTATATGCCCTTCCTCAAGCGATTATCGGGAAATTTTTGCCGATTGAAAAACGAGGCAAAGGCTTTGCCCTGAGTGCATCTGCAGCAGCACTCGGAATTATGCTTGGTTCGCCTTTGAGCGGATTGATTACGGGCTTTTCGTCTTGGCATTGGATATTTTTGATTAATGTTCCTGTTGGGATTTTAATTGTGGATTTGTTGCTCCATGATAATGATGTTTTTGTTGAGCAAAATAATGAGGTTAAAAACAATAACTGTGGTGCTTTTGATGTAAAAGGTTCGGTTTTAAGTTTCTTTGGAATTTTGGGACTGACTTTTTGGCTCAATCGTTTGAATTCATTGGGATTTAGCAATCCTGTTATGGTCGCTTTGTTGATTGTTTCATTTTGCTTGACGGGTTGGTTTGTTTGGCATTGCATTAAGGCTGAAAATCCGCTCGTTGACTTGAATTTGTTCAAAAATAAGTATTTTTCTTTTGCAAACCTTGCGATGTTTATGGTGTCGGCATTTCTTGCGGGAAATAATTTTATAATTCCTTTCTATCTCACAGAAATCAAGCATTTTAGCGAACTTCAAATCGGGCTGTATTTTATAATTTACTCTGCAAGTTATATGATTTTTAGTTTGAGTTATGGCAAAATTTCGAACAGAGTTTCGGCTTCGAAAGTCAGCACGGCCGCTGCATTTTTGGCAACTTTGACCGTTTTGTTTTTCTTGTTAAATATGTATCAAACTAGCAATTTGTTCGTAGTTGCGTATTTTGTATTACTCGGTGCATCGTTCTCGTTTTTCATTACGTCGAACAATAATTTTGTGATGTTTCAGGCGACAATGGAAAATGCAGGTGCGGTTGCAGGTTTGCATAGAATGACGGGTAGATTTGGAATGCTTTTTGGAGTCGTCGTTTTTGAATTTTTGTTTACTTTCGCTGATAAATCAAATTTGAACGGATATGTCATAACATACCTTGTCGCAATGATTGTATGCCTTGTGACGGCACTGTTGTCGGCGAAATGTCTTGGTTATAAAAATAAGGAAGGAGTCTAAATTTCTTTTTTCATTTCAACGTAAGGAAGCCTTGAAAAACCTAACTTTTCGTAAACGTGAACAGCGTGGGCGTTTTCATCTTCCACCTCTAATCTCAACATCGAATTTTTGTTTTCGGTGGAGATATGGGAAATAAATTTCGGAATAATGCCGTGACCACGGTATTCGGGCTTGAGATATAAATCTTCGAGCCAAATGCAGGACTTGCCAAATTCTGTCGAAAAGGATTTTGAAAGCATTGCGTAGCCCAAAAATTTTTCCTCAGATAAAAAAACGTAACCTTCTGCGAAAACAAAATTTTCGTCAAGACAAGCCTCAATGTCTGCTTTGAAAATTTCATCGTTTCCATTTGTGAAAACGGCAGGTGAATTGTAAAAAGTTTTCATCATCGAAAAAATTTCATCAAAATCTGAATTTTTAAATTTTCTGAAAATAAAGTCCATATTTTGATAATAGCACAAATAAATCCCACTCACAATTCAGGTGTAAGAAGAAAAACAGGTCGAAATTTATGTAAATTTTAGTTAACAAAAGTAGCAAAAAATGTAGTTTTTAGATTTTAAGTAATCGGAGAAAAATCATGCAAGTAACGCCAATATCATTAAATAATCAAGTTTATTTACCGAATGTTAAAAAATTGGCTGAAAAGCCAGTAAATCAAGAGGTTGCAACAAACCCAATTCTTCAAAATAAGGTTATGCCCTCTGCTGAATTGTTGAAATCTTACGTCGGTATTCAACCTGTTAAACAAGATAAGGTCGAAGAAATTAAAAACGAACAACCGAAAGAACTTTCGGCTTATGATTATCTTTTGACATTGCCGAATGTAAAACAAGGCTTTAAGACTGAACTTGCTACTGTCGCAAAGGTTATGGAAAAAATGGATGTTGAATCCAGCAATACCGAAATGATGGTAAACCTTGTGGCAGAAGGAAAACTCTGGCGTGGTGTTTTGAGATATTTCTGCGAGCATGGCAAAATGTCTAAAAACATGGAAAGCGATATTGACTTAATTTATAACGCTTATGCTGAGGGCAAAAAGCCTATCGATGCTTACGTTCCGACGGTTGGTAATAAACAAGATGGTATTAATTCAGTAAAAGTTGGCGATACTTTTGAAGTCGAAGGCGAAAAGAATATTTATTTTAAAGATAGTGACGATAATGCCCGTCAATTAAAGGTTTCTAAGGAAACGTTTGCAGAACTTTTCCCTCCTGCTGAAAGATTTTCAGGTACACAAGGTGCTCCAGGGGATTGCTATTTGCTTGCAACTTTGAATACAATGATTGAAAATCCCGTAAAACGTGGTGTCTTGTACGATATGTTTGAAGAGACCGACGATGCGGTTAATGTAAAAATTCCGACAGGCGAAAAGGTTTATACAGCACCGAAATCAGACCTTAGACAAGGGATTGATAAATGGCAACACATGCAAGGTGCAACGGGTATGATTTTGGCAGAACATGCTTATGGTGAAGAATTGCAATATCGTCTTGAAAATGAATTTCATGAATTTATGAATTCTGAAATCGCAAGAATGGAAAAGGAAGAACCCCAAAACACTGCAAAAATTGAGGGTTATAAGCAAAGACTTGCAGATTTTGATGAAAAATCCAAAGATTCTGAATATAAGCCAGTTTTGATGAGATTTGAAAATCCTGATGCAAATGGAAAATTGACATTAAAAACTGATGAAAATGGCGTGATGTTTAAGGATTTAAAGTCTGCCGATAAGGAATACAGACGTAAATTATCGACACAGGCTGATTTTTATAGAGGCTCAATCGGCGGTGATTTAGACGTCGTAATGCGTGATTTCGGTAACGAAGGTGTTAAGGAATTTAAACCTTCAAACCCTGAACAAAGAACGGAAATTAAGGCCTTGATGACTTCTAATGAGGCTGATAAGTACATTTTTACGGCTGGTGCTTTGTCTGATGGAACTTTGACAGAAAAACCGATTGCGAAAGAATACAGCGTTTACGGTTGTCACGCTTACAAAGTTGCACCTTTTAAGGACGATAAGGGAGATACGAAATTTTACGTTGAAAACCCTTGGAACGCTACTCAACACTCGGTTATGGATTTTGACAAACTTGCAGAATTTTTCGAAATCATTTGCATAGCAAAAGTTTAAATTCAATAAACTTTACAGAACTGGAAAAAATCTTTCCGAAATAGTATAATCGTTGAGTAATGAATAAATTTTTCACAAAACCGATAATTACATTTTTAATGATAATCTATTGCTTGGTTAACTTTGCGACGTTTTCAAGTGCATCGGTTTGTGTTGCGAGCGACCATGTAGGTTTGAATTTGTTTGGCATTGATGCATGCTGTATTGCTCGTCATCATGTGGAAATTACGGAACAAGGTCAAGTTTCGTTGAAGGCCGAAGATTGCTCAGATCAGAGCATTTCGTCGAATTGCATTGAAATTGTTCCAGATGTCAGCGTGCCTTTGTACGTTTCCGATTACGCAACAGTGGCAGTTTTGTCGAGTTTTGAAAACTATCAAAACATAAAATTTGAACAAATTTTTCATAACGATAAGCAGGCAAGACCACCTGATGTCGGTCATTTGGATAGATTAAGAACTGTAAGATTGACTATTTAACCTGTATTGCCTGATACGGGCTATTTTACAGTTAAAATTTTTATGGTGAAGGATATGAAAAGAACAATAGTAATATTGCTTGCGTTGTTGTTTTGTGGGCAAACGGCGTGGAGCAGACAGCTTACACTCGATGAGGCAATTACCTCTAGTATAGAAAATAATCCGCAAATTCAATCAGAGCGTGCAAAAATCGGAATTAGCGATGCCCAAATTAAAACGGCAGGACTTTTGACAAACCCGAAAATGGTTTTGGACGCTTCAATTGCTGATAAGTCCTATAAAGGTGGGATTGAGCAGACTATTCAACTTGGCGGTAAAATCAAAAAACGTGTCAATATTGCAAAGCAACAAAAAGAGGTGACTTTGCAAGAAATTGCGACGGCAATTATCGATTTGCGTTCGCAGGTCAGAACTGCCTATATTCAGTTGTATTCGGCACAAGAGAAGCTTAATACGGAATATGAAATTTTGAAAATTTCAAAAACGATGGCGGATATTGCTAACAAAAAAGAGATTGCAGGCGACATTGCAAAACTTGATGTCTTGCAGGCTGAAATTCTCGAAATCAATACGAGAAGTGACATTGAAGCAATTAAACTCGAAAAAAATAAGGCGATTAATAATTTGAGTTTTTATCTTGGGGAAGTTTTGCCCGAGGATATTGAACTTGTAAAGCCTGAAATCAAGAGTGATTATGGCAAGTCCGAGATTGACGATAAAAGTGTTGTTGAAATTTTGGTCAAAGAGGCGAAGGATAATCGTCCTGAATTGAAGAGAATTTCGAAACTTTTAGAACAAAATCTTCAGATTGAAAAACTTGCAAGAGCAACAGCAGTGCCTGATTTGACTCTTGCCGTCGGACCTAACATAATGATGGAAAACACAGATAATGGCGATGTTACTCACTTTAGCGTTTATTCAACGTTATCAATGGATTTGCCCGTTTTTAACCACGGACAAACTGCTTTGAAAGAGGCGAAGGCCGAACGTGTCAAGTTGGAAAAAGATTATATTGCCCAAGAAAATAAAGTCGAATTAGAGGTCAAAAACGCTTATGCATCAGTCGTTCGGACTTCAAATATGGTAAAAATTTATGAAGCCGAACTTTTGCCCAAAACAAAAGATATTATGTCAAAATCCGAAAAAAGTTTCAAAGAGGGCAAAAGTGACATTTTGATGTTGTTGACATCACAAGAAGCGTACGAAAAGTCCAGAAACGGCTACATTGACGCTATTTCAAACTATCAGACATCGCTCAGCGATCTGGAACGAGCATTGGGGGCAAACAGCAATGAAGAATTATAAGAAAATATTAGTAATAATGATGATTTTGGCGGTTGTGCCAGTATTTTCGGCTTGTCAAAAAAATGATGAGCAATTGGCGGAACAAAGCGATTTCATTGAACTTTCGCAAGATGTTATTAAAGAAAATAAAATTGAAACCCTGTCGGTTATTGAAAAGCCCGTTACGACTACGATTAACACGAACGGTGAAATTAAAACAGATGAGGATAAATTTTATTCTGTAAGTTCTATGATTATGGGAAGAATTACAAAATCTCCTGTGAAATTAGGCGATTACGTCCATGCTGGGCAGGTTTTGGCATATATTCAAAATCCTGAAATTACAAGAATTAACGCTGAGGCTACAAAAAATATTCACGAAAACAGAATTGTAATCCGTCAGGTCAAAACCCGTTTGAACCTTGCAAAAGCGAACTATGAGCGTGAACAAAGATTGTATAAAGAAGGTATCAGCCCTCAAAAAGACCTTATTCAGGCTCAAAGCGATTACCTTTTGGCAAAGGACGATTTGGCATTGGCTTATGAGCGTGAAACCCACATAAAACAAGAGGTTAACGCAGTAATGGGAACTTATGGCGTACGTCCTAATTTTGATACGGAGAATCTTGCTACGCAAAATCCTATTTGTGCAATGAAATCGGGTATAATTACTAAGAAAAATATCAAATTAGGCGAAGTTGTTACTCCGGAGCAAGTCTTATTTGAAATTACGGATATGTCAAAACTTTGGCTTGATATAACTTTGTATTCATCAGATATTGCACAGGTTGAAAAGGGACAAAAGGTAGAATTTACCCCTGACAGTTTGAGCGGAAAAAAATTCTATGGCACGATTGATTACATTCAACCTCAAAGTAATGATGCAACTCAAACATTTGTGGCGAGAGCATTTATGGACAATTCATTGTCTCTTTTGCGTCCCGGAATGTATGGCGATATTAAAATTATCAATAACCACAAGGAAAATAAGGCTTATGTTCCTATTTCTGCTGTTCAAAAATATGGCAAAGAAACCTTTGTATTCTTGGATTTGGGCGATGGAAAATACAAAAAACAAGAGGTTGTTTTGGGCGAACGTGATAATGATGGTTATTTTATCAACGAAGGTTTGAATTTGGGCGATAAAGTCGTTGGCAACGGCAGTTTCACACTCAAATCGGAAATGCTTAAATCAGAGTTTGCAGAAGAAGATTAGAGGTCAAAATGGAACAGATATTAGCAAAATTAATTAAGAATAAAATACCTGTTTGTCTATTATTTGCTGTAATTTTCATCTGCGGAATTTTGGCGTTCAGAAGCCTTCCGATTGATGCATTTCCGGATTTAACAAACAATCAGGTTCAAATTTTGACTGACACACTTGGAATGTCTCCGACTGAGTCGGAACAACTTGTCACGATGCCGATTGAGTCGATGATGAACGGTATCCCGAATGTTGTTCAAATCCGTTCTGTTTCAAAGGTTGGTTTGTCTTTGGTGACGGTCGTTTTCAAGGATAATGTGGACATTTATTTTGCAAGACAACTTGTCAATGAACGTCTGCAATCCGCTATCGGAAAATTGCCTGAAGGTGTTTCTCCTGAAATGGGACCAATTACAACAGGTATGGGGGAAATATACCAATATGCAATCGAGGGCAAGGGCTATACTCCCGATGAACTCAAAACTTTGCACGATTGGGATATAAAATATCAACTCAGAACTGTCCCTGGAGTCAATGAAGTCAATACTTGGGGCGGAAAAACGAGAGAATATCAGGTCGTACTTTATCCTGAAAAATTATTGGCATACAATTTGAGCCTGAAACAAGTTTTTGAGGCTTTAAAGAACAATAATGCAAACTTTAGCGGTGGTATTATCGAACATTCCTCAGAACAATATATCGTTTCCGGTCAAGGTTTGATTAATTCGCTTGATGATATCGAAAACATTGTCGTTGCTTATCGTGACGGCACTCCGATTTTCGTCAGAAATATTGCAAAAGTCCAGTATGGTGAAATGTTCCGTCAAGGTGCTGCAACAAAAGATGGCAAGGGTGAAGTCGTCACGGGCATTGTAATGATGTTGAAGGGCGAAAATAGCCGTAACGTCATTAAACATGTCAAGTCGAAAATGGAAGAAATCAAAAAATCTTTGCCCGAAGGGGTAAAAATTAAACCGTTTTACGACCAAACAAACCTTGTTGAGCAAACAATTAAAACTGTTAAAACTAACCTCGTTGAAGGGGGTATGCTCGTTGTACTCGTGCTTTTGTTAATGCTCGGAAACATTAGAGCCGCACTGATTGTAGCCTTTACAATTCCGATGTCGTTGATGTTTTCATTTATTGGTATGAAAGCACTCGGAATTAGTGCAAACATTATGAGTTTGGGTGCAATTGACTTTGGTATGATTGTCGATGGCTCGATTGTTATGGCGGAAAATATCATTCACAGACTCGGTGAACAGCATGGTAAAATGTCAAAACTTGAAATCATCGAAAACGCCGTAAAAGAAATGGCGAAGCCAATTTTCTTTGGTGTTTTGATTATTACGGTTGTTTATATGCCCGTTTTGACCCTCGAGGGAATGGAGTACAAAATGTTCTCTCCAATGGTGTTTACGGTATGTTTTGCACTTTTGGGTTCACTTATGGTTGCAATGTTTTTGACCCCTGTGTTGTGCAGCATTTTCCTTAAAAATGATAACAAAGATAAACCAAGCGTGATTGTTTCGAAGGTTAGAAAACCATATAATGATTTTCTTGAAGTCGTTATGAAACACCGCTTAAAGACCGTGTTAGTAGCGATAACACTATTTGTTGTAAGCATATTTTCGCTTTTTTTCAAAGGAACGGAGTTTATTCCAAGCCTTGATGAAGGTTGTTTTTCGATTGGGATAGCGGACTTGCCGAGTATTTCATTGTCTGAGGCGGTCAAGACTACGACGCTCGTTGAAAAAACTTTGAAAGAAAATATTCCTGAAGTAAAGGAAGTTGTTTCGAAAATTGGACGTGCCGACCTTGCGACAGACCCGATGGGCGTATATGAAACAGATATGTATGTCAATTTGATACCGAAATCGAAGTGGCGGTTTGGTATGAACAAAGAAAAAATCGGCATTGAAATGGACAAAGTTTTGCAAGAAAAAGTCCCAGGTGTAAATTTCAGTTTTACTCAACCTATTGAAATGCGTGTGAACGAACTCGTTTCAGGGGTTAAATCGGATATTGCGATAAAACTTTTCGGCGAGGATTTGGATATTTTGACGAAGAAGGCTGAGCAAATCGAAAGTGTTTTGCAAACGGTCAAAGGTGCTGTGGATATTCAAGTTGAGCAACTTTCCGGTCAAAATCAACTTTCGATTGTTCCTGATAGACTTGCGATTGCAAGGTACGGAATCGATATTGATGATATCAAAACGCTCGTCACGACTGCAACTTTGGGTGAAAGTGTTTCTGAAATTTTGGACGGCAAAAAACGTTTTGCTCTCCGTGTAAAATTTTCTGAAACGTGCAGAAACAATGACGTTGAGTATCTTAAACATCTCTTGGTCGATACAGAAGATGGAAGAAAAGTGCCGCTCGGTCAGGTTGCAACTGTTAGAATTGATAATGGAATAGAGGCGGTAAACAGAGAATTTGGCGAACGTAGAATTATTATACAATGTAACGTTCGAGGTAGAGACATAGGCAGTTTCGTGAAAGATGCTCAGTCGAAAATTGATGCTAAAATCAAACTTCCGCCAAGTTATTACATTCAATGGGGCGGTCAGTTTGAAAACCAAGAACGAGCAATGGCAAAGTTTGCCGTCGTTGTGCCTATTTCGATTGCGATAATTTTCTTGCTTTTGCTTGGAACTTTTTCGTCTGTTCGAGATGCCGTCTTGGTAATGTTCAATGTTCCATTTGCGGCGGTCGGCGGAATTGCGGCATTATGGCTAAGGGGTATGTATATTAGTGTCCCTGCTATTATTGGTTTTATCGCACTTTTTGGGGTCGCAATTTTGAACGGTTTGGTTTTGATTTCAACGTTCAATAAATTGCAAGCCGAAGGTCACTCGATGCACGATGTAATCAGGCTCGGTACGGCAACGAGATTGCGTCCTGTCTTAATGACGGCAATGGTTGCAGCTTTGGGCTTTTTGCCGATGGCAATTTCGACAGGTTCAGGTGCAGAAGTTCAAAAACCGCTTGCAACAGTCATTATCGGCGGTTTGGTATCGTCATTGTTTTTGACGTTAATCGTTTTGCCTGTTCTTTACAGCCTTTTTGGCGACACAAAAGTTGATTTGAAGAAAAAATTCAGGCGAATTTTTAGCAAAATCAAGGTTAAATGATAAAAAAAATAAGAGGTACTTGAAAGAGTACCTCTTTTTTCGTCATATAATTTTAATTTAGAAAATTTTGTATAACAAATAATAAATTGCTGATGATATCAACATACAAGCGGGAATTGTTACAACCCAAGCGATTACGATGTTTCCTACAACTCTCCATTTTACTGCGTGAGCGTGGAATGTCGAGCCGACCCCCATAATCGAGGTTGAGATAACGTGAGTTGTACTAAGTGGAATACCAAAGTGCGATGCGGTCAAAATTAGCCCTGCTGCTGACGTTTCAGCCGCAAAACCGTGAATAGGTTTCAATTTGATGATTTTGTGTCCCATCGTTTTAATGATTTTCCAGCCACCGTTCATCGTTCCTGCCGCCATTGTGAAAGCACAGACAATGATGATATATATCGGAATGTCGAATTCGCCGTTTGGACCTTTTTGAAGCACACCGCCTGCAAGAAGTGCAAGTGTGATGATACCCATTGTTTTTTGTGCATCGTTTGAGCCGTGGCTGAGAGCCATAAGTCCTGATGAAATCAGTTGAAGTTTGCGGAATTGTTTATTGACAGTGTTTGGAGTTTCTCTTAAAAGAATTACCGCCCACGCAATCAATAGCATTAATGAAAATCCAACTATAAAGCCTAAAACAGGCGATGTAAACATTGGAATTATGACTTTATCAATAAGTGAGTTAAAATGTACGACGCCGAAGCCTGCCTTGACGATTGCTGCCCCTAAAAGTCCTCCGATAAGTGCGTGAGACGAACTTGACGGAAGTCCGAGCCACCATGTCAACAAGTTCCACAAGACGGCTGCTGTTAATGCACACAAAATGACCGTCAATGTAATCATATCGGCGTTTACAATCCCTGCACCAATTGTTTTTGCAACGTGTGTACCTGTGAGTGCTCCGATAAATTCCAACGTTGCACCGAAAAGTACGGCTTGCTTGGGTGAAAGAACTTTCGTTGAAACAACCGTAGCGATTGCGTTTGCACAGTCATGAAATCCGTTGATGAATTCAAATGCAAGTGCCACGATAATTACAGCCAATAAAAGTAAAATTGTGATACTCATAATTTTTCTCCATGGCTAATTTTGCTTCAAAACTACGTTTAAAATTGTGTCAGAAACGAAATAGCAAGCATCAAGTGCCGTTTCGATTTCTTTATAAATGTCTCTGAGTTTGATAACCTCGAGGGCATCATATTTGCCTGAGAACAAAATCCTCATTGCGTTTCTGTGAACTTCGTCACCGTGAGATTCAAGTTCTTTCATATCAATGCTCAATTTTGTTATTTTTTCGACGTCAGAAACTTTTTTAAAATCGCTGATGATTTCTTTCAACTTGTCTGTTGCCTTTAACAAAGTTAAAGCCTGTTCTTTCATTTCGTCCGTGTAGTTTGTTAAACCATACACTTCCAAATTCAAACAGGCTTTAGAAATTCTTTTTGTTATTTTATAGAGTTGAACGGATATTGTTTGAATATCTTCTCTTTCAATCGGGGTAATAAAACTTTTATTTAACTGTTTCAAAACCGCTTTGTAGGACAATTTCCCTTTTTTCTTGTATTTCAAAGCATCTTCTTCAAGTTCTTTGGTTAATTGATTTTCCATAATCTGTTCATAAAGTTTTGCACTCTGCTGACAAATGTCTGCACTATCTTGGAAATATGCAAAAAACATCTTGTCTTCAGGTGGCATAATGTAAGCCATCAGGTTAAATTTAGACATTTCTATCTTCCTCTTTCTTTTAATACGGTGTTCGTTTTTAAACACACACTTTTACGATATCAGATTTGTTTTATTTTGCATAGTGTGTGTTAAAAATTTGTAATAATATTTTGTTTATTTTGAAATATAATATTACAATGTTATCGTTGTACATAAATTCTTTGTTTGTTATAATCAAAACACCCATTGATTAGTTAGGGTATAAATGGAGTTTAGAATGCAAAAAGTATTGTTGGTGTTGGCTGTATTTTTGATGGCTCTACCTTGTTTTGCCATTACAGATGACGGCAAAATCGTTGACGGTGAAAAATTGATGTTGTCTGATTGTATTTCAATCGCCGTAAAAAACAGCCCGAAAATTAAAAAGGCTGAGTTGAATTATCAAAAAGTTAAGGCGGGAGTTAATGTTGCGAAGTCGGATTATTTCCCGACAGTCGGTGCACAAGCAGGCTTTACATACAATTATAACGACGATTTCGATTACGACTCAGGTCGACACATTTTCCACTATCCGCTTGTAAGCGTTTATCTTGAACAATTAATTTACAATTTCGGCAAAACAAGTTCGAATGTTAAAATGCAAAAATTCTACGAACTTGCTGCTGAATATCAATATTTAGACAGCATTTGCGAAACGATTAACGATGTTAAGTTGAAATATTTCAATGTACTTCAGGCGGAAGAAGTTGTTAATGTTCAAAAGCAAAACGTTGAAATCAACGAACGGATTATGAAAACAACAGAAGAAATGTATAAACGAGGTCAAAAAACTGAGATTGACAACATCAACGCACAGGTTTATTTGAGTGATGCGAAAATTCGACTCGTAACTGCAAAAAACACTTACGATTTGGCACTTGCAGACCTTTCTAACGCAATGTATATCGCTGGTCAACCTGAATTTAAGGTTGTAAAAATCGATGTTTTTGACTCTTATGACGCATTTTTCTCTCCCGTATTCCTTGAAACACCGAAGGGACAATGGCACAACATTACAGGTCGTGTGAGAGAAAAAGAACTTGGCAATGTTCAAGAATTACCATTTACAATGGAAGAAGCGTGGGAAACTGCATACAAAAACAGTCCTGACTTGAAGGTTGTAAAATCGACAATCGCTGCGATGAAAGAATCTGTTAACGTTGTAAAACGGCAATTCTATCCTGAATTAGGCTTGAAAACAGGATATGCGAATGATAACAAATACAGAGTTCGTCTCGGTTATAACGAGGATTTCAAAAATAACCAATACTTCGTCGAAGTTGGCTTGAAAATGAAGGTCAACGGTATGAAGCAATACAATCAAGTTAAGCAGGCAAATGCACTCGTTGGGCAAACTGAAACTGACCTTGAAGAAATGCAGCAGTTTATTTATTATAATGTCAAAAAGTGTTATCTCAACGTAAAAACTGCCGAAAAACAGATTATCAATTCAAAAGATAAAGTTTTGAAGGCAAAACAAAACCTTGAGATTACGGGCGAAGATTATTACAACGGAAAATCAAATTACATTGAGTTGCAAAATGCAAGACAAAACTACAACGATGCTATGCTTGAATATATCGGAAAAATCAACGCTTACAACGTTTCTCTTGCGAAACTTGAAAAAGCAACGCACAGACATGCGGATAAGGTTTATTCTTTTGCAGAAGGTAAAATCTCTGATCAAAGGAAGATTGATAAAGACAATACTAAAAAATTAAAAAAGAAAGATAAAAACCAAGAAGATGATTTGAATCACATTATTGAAACATTATAAAATTAAAGCCCCTGTTCAAAACGGGGGCTTTTTTTGGAAATTTGTTATTTTGCTGATTTTTTTGCTTTCTTTTGCATTTTCTTTAATTGCTTTTGATGTCTTTCTTCCGTTAAGCCACATTCTTTTTTCAATTTGACGTAATATGCTTGCTTTTCGGCTGGGTCAGAAATCGTCGTTGCGTGTTCTAAGCCTGCTTCAAATTTTTGTCTTTTCACAAACCACCCTTGATTTTTCATTTTCGTTGTGGAATGGCAAATCATCGGAATTCCAATAGGTGCAGTTATCAACAAATCTGTCAAAACAATACCGACAGCGAGTTCTGCAATATTTTTTCCCTTGTTCGGAAAACTTCTTGGATTTTGATATTTTTCAGGAACATATTCTTCCCAAACGGGGGCTTTAACTTCTTCTGTTGTTGTTGGAGTTATTGCTAACGCTTGAGAATTTGTGACTACAAAAGACATAACCAACATAAGTGCTAAAAATTTTTTCATTTTTTTTCCTTTAATTAATAACATAATGATATTTTACGTCAAAAATTAATGAATGGAGAAAAAATAATAAATTTTAACAATCTATTTTATGTATAATTCAGCGGTGTTGTGAACCATGCCTCCCAAAATCGTTGGGTAAACATTGCCGACACGATTTCTTATCGCAATCAGTCGTAATGGCGAATATAAGTAAACCATCGGGCACTCGTCCGCAAGGATTTCTTGATATTTGTCATAATAAATTTTACGTTTTTCAAATTCGAGTTCTGATGCACCTCTGTCAAAAATTTCGTCGATTTTCCGTTCAAAATCGAATAAATCTTTCCCGAACTCATCTTCGTTTCTTTGGTTAAAAATGTGTAAAGGTCCATTTGAATACCAAACATTTTTGCCACCGTGCGGTTCGAGAGTGCTTCCTGTAAAGCCCATAATCATTGAATCCCAGTCGAAAGTTCCTGAGATTTTTCCGATTAATGAGTTAAATTCTATCGGTTTGAAATTGATTTTCATTCCTAAATCTGCAAGGTCAGATTTTATCATAACCCCGACCGCTTCACGCTCGGTGTTGCCAGCGTTCGTGAGCAAGTCAAACGAGACGATATTTCCGTCTTTGTCGTGAAGAATTCCATCTTTGTCCTTGTAAAATCCTGATTTTTTGAGCAATTCTTCTGCTTTTGCTAAGTCACGGGTATGACCTTTTGCGACAGTTTCGTTCAAGAAAATCGAGCCAAGTGCTTCAGGGGTGAAAAGTGGCTGACCGACACCGTTTAAGATGTTTGCAACTTCAGAGTCTCTGTCGATTGCATAATCGATTGCTTGCCTGAAGTTTTTGTCTCTAAACCATTTTTCTTTGGTCGGGTTAACGTAATATTGACCTTTTTCGTTTTTACGGTTATTTAAATTCAAAGTGAAAAACATTGTTCCAGTGCTTGCTCCGAGGTTGTAAAGCGTGTAACCACCTTTGTTTTCGTTCATTTTAAATCTTGCCGCATCAGAGCCTCGAACGCTGATGAGGTCGAGTTCACCCGATTCGAATTTCAAAAGTTCGTTGTTCAAATCACCTACAATTTGAATGATGTATTTGTCAAGGTAGGGAAGTTTTTTCCCTTCTCTGTTGACGAAATGGTAGTTGTCGTTTCGCTTTAACACAACACGTTGAGCAGGAACGTATTCTTGAAGTTTAAATGGACCAGAAGTTACGAAATCGGCTGGGTTCGCATTCGTTCCCCAAAACGCATCAAATGCTCGTTTTCCTTTTGCAACAACTGGTTTAAGGATATGTTCAGGAGCAATATTCTCCGATAAAAATCTCAAAAATGGTGCAAAAGGCTTTGGAGTTGTGAATTTTACTGTGTATTTGTCAATTTTTTCGACCTCGGGAAGTTGACCGTCGATTGTTACAGAGTCACGCACACTTGTGTTGCCGAATCCTGCAAAGACTATATCTTTCCAAGTGAAAATGACATCATCAGCGGTAATTTCCTTACCGTCAGACCATTTCAAGCCTTTTCTTAACGTGATTGTGTAAGATTTTTGGTCGGGTGAAATTTCGATTGATTTTGCCATATTCGGGATAACTTCGCCCGTGTTCACATCTGTTGAGAGGAGTGAGTCGAAAAGTAGCGAGCCAATTTCTGTTGAGGTATTGTCTTTTGCAGTCCAAATGTTGAATGTTTTCGGACCTTCTCCAATAGTTGAGGTGACGAGTTCGCCGCCGAATTTTCCGATTGGAAGTTGGGATTGAAGGTAATCCTCTCCGTTGATTGTAATAATTTTTGGCTCATCATAAGATAAATCGTGCAAGTCGATTGTTTCTTCTCGCTCGTTGGTTTGCACTGGCGGTTTGTCAATCGAGAAGCAGGATACCGTCACAAGTGATACTGCGATTATGGCTAATAACAATTTACCTTTCATATTTTGAGGGTAGCACGAATTTAATTTTTTTTAAACTGTTTGACAGAGTTATTGAAAGGTGAATAATAATTTGATATAATTGTCGAAAAGGAGAATTTTTATGGATATGTGGTTGTTGTTGTTGGTTGCATCGATTGTGTTTCTTATACTTGAGATGTTTACTCCAACGTTATTTTTTATTAATCTTGCTGTTGCAGCAGCGATTTCGGCAATTTTTGCATATCTTGGATTTTCGTACCTTGTGGTAACTTTTGTGTTCTTAATCGTTTCTATTGTGGCTATTTGGTTTGTTAGACCGATTTTGTTGAAGCAAATTAACGAAAAGAAACAGTCAACTGGACTTGACGATAAGTATATCGGCAAGGTTGCAAAGGTCGTGAAGGAAGTTTCTAAGACCGACGGACGTGTTGCTATTTATGGCGAAGAATGGCAGGCGGTTACAGAGGGGGAAAATATTCCAACAGGTGCGGAAGTCAAAATTTTATCAAATGACAGTATTATTTTTAAGGTAGAAAAAATATAGGAGAATTTTAATGGGTGCATTAATTTTTACTTTTATTTTGATTGTTTTCGCTCTCGTTTTTTGTATGAAATCAATCAAAATCGTTCAACAAGCAGAAGTTATGATTATCGAGAGATTGGGTAAATTCGACAGAATTTTGGAATCAGGTTTCCAATTCATTATCCCTCTTATTGACAATCCTCGTTCAATTGCTTGGAAACAAAATCAAACCCTTCCTGACGGAAGAACTTATTCGTATTATTCTTTGAAGGATAGAATTGATTTGAGAGAATCAGTTTTTGACTTTCCTCGTCAAAACGTAATCACGAAGGATAACGTTTCAATCGGCATCAACGCTTTGATTTACTTCCAAATCGTTAATCCGAAAAGTGCAGTTTATGAAATCCAAAACCTTCCTGAAGCAATCGAAAAACTTACTCAAACGACACTCAGAAACATCATTGGTGAACTCGATTTGGACGAAGTTTTGGTTTCAAGAGACACTATCAACCATAAACTCCGCAATATCCTTGATGAAGCATCAAATAAATGGGGCGTAAAAGTCAACCGTGTCGAACTTCAAGACGTTATTCCGCCTGCTGATATTCAAGCATCAATGGAAAAGCAAATGAAGGCAGAACGTGATAGACGTGCGGCAATTCTTGAGGCAGAAGGTTTGAAAAAATCTGCAATCCTTGAAGCAGAAGGTATGAAAGAGGCTGCAATTAATAAGGCAGAAGGTGAAAAGCAGGCTGCAATTTTGAAGGCACAAGGTCTTGCTGATGCAAGAATTTTGCAGGCTGAAGCAGAAAAGAAAGCAATCCAACTCACAATCGAGGCTATCGCAAACAGTGGTCAACCTGACAAATACCTTATCGCTATGAAGTATCTCGAAACCTTGAAAGAAATGGTTTCCGGTCAAAATAATAAGGTTATCTATATGCCATATGAAGCAACTGGCGTGCTTTCATCAGTTGACGGTATCAAACAAATGCTTGACGGTGCAAAAAAATAAATTTATTTTTAGTCAAAAAGAGCGGCTTCATCGTCGCTCTTTTTTTGAGCGTAAAAATCGGCGGGATATATGATGGTGCTTGTTTTATGACGTGCTATATTTGAGTTATGTTAATACATTTCGTATCAGAATTTTGCGAATATAATCAAGCGGAGAGGGGGCTCGCCGAGAATACAATCGAGGCGTACCGCCGTGATTTGTTTGATTTTTGCAACTTTTTGAACGATTTTGATATTGATGATGTGAACAAGGTCACGAGAATTCATTTGAATTTGTATATAAAAAAATTACGTGAGCGAAAACTCAAGCCAACGAGCGTGGTTAGGAAGATTGCGGCACTTCGTGGTTGGTTTGGTTGGCTTGCTATTAATGGGAAGATTACTTCTGACCCGACTTTGACGCTTGAACATCCGAAACTTGCTGAAAGATTGCCGAAAGTCCTTACGACAGATGACATTGAAAGAATTTTGGATTTAAAAATGACTGACTTGGAACGGGCAATTTTTGAACTTCTTTATGCTTGCGGTTTGCGAGTTTCGGAACTTTGCAACCTCAAAACAAACAACCTCGACAGTAAGGCTGGTTTTGTCCGCTGTGTCGGAAAAGGTTCGAAGGAAAGGCTTATTCCTGTTGGCAAGCAGGCTTTGAAATTCATCGCAAAGTATCTCAAAACAAGGGATTTTATCTGCAAAAAGTTTTTGTTAAAGACAAAAAATCTTTTTATTAATTTAAACGGTCGAAACGTTACTCGTCAGGACGTTTACACGTTTATCAAAAAAATTGCTGAAAAAATTGGCAAAAAGGCTTCGCCTCATACGATTAGACACTCGTTTGCGACGCATTTGCTCGAAAACGGTGCAGATTTGCGTGTTGTGCAAGAACTTTTGGGGCATTCGGACGTTTCGACGACCCAACTTTACACTCATGTAAGCAAAAAACGTCTCAAGGACGTTTATTTTGCTATAAATAATTAGTCTGTATTCCTTGTCGTCAGAAAGTTATAATGATTTCAAAAATTCTTCTCTGTTGACAGATTGTTGTTCAAATGTGTTCAAATTCTTGACGGTTAAAGTGCCTTGTTCAAGTTCGTTTTCGCCCACAATGACTGCGAAATTCGCAAGTTTGCCTGCTTTTTCAATTTGTTTTGCAAATTTTCTGCTTGAATAGTCTAGTTCAGCCGTTTTGTCCTTTGAACGCAACTCATTAGCCAATTTCAAGGCCTCTTTGATGTTGTCAGAAACGACGAAATAATCCAATTTCTGTTCTTCAACTTTTTCTGTTAATGAGTACAATCTTTCCATTCCGACTGCCCAACCAACTGCTGGAACGTGAGGTCCGCCAAGTGTTTCAACGAGATTGTCATATCTTCCTCCGCCACAAACGGCATTTTGAGAACCTAAATTTTCAGATTTAACCTCAAAAACTGTTCTTGTGTAATAGTCTAAACCTCTTACGAGAAAAGGATTTTCGACATATTTTACGTTCAACATATCAAGATATGATTTTAATTTTTCATAGTGGTCGGAACATTCATCACAAAGGTCTAATTTTGAAAGGTTTTCAAGGATTTTGTTCTTTTCGAAAATTTCTTTGCAATCAGGATTTTTGCAGTCCAAAATTCTGAGCGGGTTTGTCTCGAAACGTTTTTTGCAGTCTTCGCAAAGCGAGTCGATGTGCGGTTCAATTAAGGCTTTTAATTTCGCTCTAAACTTGTCACGGCAATCGTTACAGCCGAGAGAGTTAATTTCAACGGAGAGGTTTTGAAGTCCTACTGATTTGAAAAATTTTACTGCTGTATAAATGCAATCCGCATCAGCTGAAGCATCTTCCGAGCCGAACATTTCCACGCCGATTTGGTGGAATTGACGTTGGCGACCTGCTTGCGGACGTTCGTACCTGAACATCGGACCGAAATACCATAATTTAACTGGTTGAATGTCACGTTGCATTGTGTGTTCCAAAAAAGCACGAACTACACCCGCCGTATTTTCGGGGCGAAGAGTCAAAGAGTGACCATTCTTGTCGAACGAATACATTTCTTTGTTTACAATGTCTGTACTGTCACCGACACCTCGTTGAAAGAGTTCCGTTGCCTCAAAAATCGGGGTAGAAATTCTCTTGAAATTTGCCTGTCTAAAAATTTTATACGCACTATCGAGAATTTTTTTCCATTGTGCATTCTCTTCGGGAAGTACGTCTTTTGTGCCTTTTTGTGTTTTTATCGCCATAATTTACCTCACGAAAAAATTATATCACAAACTTAACAACAGGGTATTTTTACCACAAATTCAGTGCCGACTCCTTCTTGCGATGTAAAAGTGATTGTTCCTTTGTGCTTTGCGATGATTTTTTGCGAAATTGCAAGTCCCAAGCCAGTTCCTGCACCGATTCCTTTTGTCGTAAACCCGACGTTGAAAATTTTGCTTTTATTTTTTTCAGAAATTCCGCAGCCGTTATCTTTAATAGAAACCTTGAGCATATTGTCCTCAACGCCTGTTGTGATAACGATTTCACCCTTTTCTTTTATGCTATGGCAAGCATTGACCAAAATGTTCATAAATACCTGATTGAGCATGTTTACATAGCAATTTACCATTGGAACTTCAGAGTAATTCTTGATTACGGTAACTTTGTTTTTGACCTCGTGATTGATGAGTTGGAGTGTCAAGTCGAGTTCTTTGTTTATGTCTGCGGGTTGTTGTTCCGCTTCGTCAAGACGTACAAACTTTTTGAGCGATTTTACGATGTTTGTAATTCTTTTAATCGCCTCACTGTCAATTTCGTTCAAATCCTTTATGATGTCTGTATTTTGGGCAACAATGTTCTTCTCGATAATTCTTTTTATCATCTCGTTGTTTGAATTAATCGAACCGAGTGGCGTATTGATTTCGTGTGCAACGCCAGCGACGAGTTGACCTAACGAGGCAAGTTTTTCGGAGTTGATGAGTTGCAACTGCGTTTCTTCAAGTTCTTTGAGGGTTTTTTTCAATTTTTTATTTTGTTCTTTGATATTTTCGGTCAAAAGTGTTCTGATTACTGCACCTGTCAACTGTTCTGAGACCATTTGCATAAGTTCGAAATTCGCCTTGACGACAGAAGATTTTACCGTCAATGCGATGATTGCACCGATTGTTTTCTTTCCGTCAGAAATCGGAATAACGACTCTGTGTGTGCCTTTTCGGAGCAAAAAGTCACTGTCTAAACTTTCTGTTATGCAGGCTGAGGTGAAAATTTTGAATTCGTTCAAACTCTTCATAATCTGGTCGTCAAAAAGGATTTTTTTGTTGATATCAGCCGCATCTTCCTCTGAATTGACCAATTTTATTGTGCAATATTTTGTGCCGGATTGAACAAAATAAGTCTTGTATGCCCCTAAAAGTTCGTGAATTTCGCCCAAAACTGATTGCAAAAGTGCTTCGATATTTTCTGATTTTCTGATTTTGGCGAAAACACTGTTTATTAGTGCGTTTTGAAGTGCGTGTTGTTGTGCTTGTTCACGCATTTTTTCTGTTTTATTTGAATTTTCTTCAAGTTTTTTATACTTTATTTTAAGTGCATCAAGTTCCTCGCTTACTGCACGGTAATTGAGTTTTTGCGATATGTCAGTAAATCTTATTATGACGTAGTCGCCTGATTTTACCGATGAAAGTTGGAATGTGTAATAATCATCGCTCGTGACTTGGTATGTGCAAATCGTGTGAAAGTTTTGTTTTGACTCAAAAATTAGGTCGATAATCGTCTGATTACGGCTGTCTGCTGGAATATAGCCGTAGGGTTCTATCGAAAAATAGTTTTTAATTTTATAGAAGTTTTTAATATGACCGAAAAATTTTTCAGCAGAATAATTGAGGAAGATTATCTCCTCAGTAGGTTTTGCGACGATTATGCAATCGTCAAATTGATTAAATATTTTAAAATCTGATGTAATCATTTTAGAAAAGAATATAGTGGTTTAAAAGTGCAATTGCAATACCCAAAAGTGCACCGACAAAGACTTCGAACGGGGTGTGTCCCAAAAGTTCCTTCAACTTTCTTTGTGGGTCGAGCGGTTTGCCTTCGTAAAATTCTTCCATCATTTTGTTTAAGCAAGCAGCCGTTTTGCCTGCTGCTCGTCTCAAGCCTGCCGCATCGTACATTACAACCATCGCAAAGCCGGTCGCAATAGCAAATTCAATCGATAAGAAACCGCAAGCCAATCCAACTACTGTTGCGAGTGAAACAACGCCTGCTGAGTGAGAACTCGGCATTCCACCTGTCGTTGTGAGGATTTTGAAGTTTATCGTTTGATGGGTAATCAAGTAGCCCAAAAATTTCAGCACCTGTGCAATAACCGCAGCTTCAATAGCCGTAAACAAAACTTCAACGCTGGTATTTAAAAACATTAACAAACCCTTTCAACAATATCGGATAAAATGCCCTCTAAAATTTGCGATTTTAAACCGTTGTTACCAAGTATAGCACAACATTTGTCACAAAGGAAGTGAACTTTTTCCTTTGCTTTTTCAAGTCCGAAATGTGACGTATAGGTTGCCTTATGAGCATTTGCGTCCTTTCCTGGGGTTTTGCCCAATTCTTCCAAAGTTGCGATTTCGTCTAAAATATCGTCATAAATTTGGAAGGCATGCCCGTAAGTCGTTGCAAATTCTTCTAATACATTAATTTGTTTTTCTCTTGCACCGCCAATGATTGCACCTGCTTTTACGGCAAGTACGAACAATTTCGCAGTTTTATATTCGTGAATATAATCTAGCGTTTCGTGCGAAATTTCTTTGTTTTCTGAATCGATATCGACAATTTGACCGGAAATAATTCCGTCAACGCCTGCTCCGATGCAAAATTCCCGGATAACTTGAATAATTTGCTCAGCCGAGACGGATTTCGGGGTTTTGTCGATGATTAATTTCGGGGCGAAACTCAAAAGAGCATCTCCTGCAAGAACTGCCGTACTTTCAGAAAAAGCCTTGTGGTTAGTGAGTTTGCCACGTCTATAATCGTCGTTGTCCATACATGGCAAATCGTCGTGAATCAAACTTTGAGTATGAAGCATTTCGATTGCACAGGCAGTCGGGATTGCGTTTTCATAACTACCTGAAACCATTCTGCAAGTTTCGAGTACCATTACAGGGCGAAGCCTTTTGCCGCCTGCATTAAGAGAATATTTCATCGATTTATAAATTTCTTCGGGGTAAACCACAGGGACGTATTCGTCCAATTTTTCCTCGACAATTTTTTTTAAAACGTTATATTCTTCTTTATATTCTTGTTTATTCATCAGCGTTTGCCTCATTTCCTGTATTTTGTTTGACCAATCTTCTTGATGCGGTACGTTTGTTTTCTGAAAGTTTCGCCATAGTCACGCCCTTATTGAATTTCGAGGTGCTTTCCACTTTTGTGCCTTGGTCTTTTATTTTTTGCTTAAATTCTTTTGCTTCTTCTACAAATTTTTTGTAACTTTCATATCTCGATTTTGCAACTTTGTCCATATTTTCAAGGACATTGCAGCCTGTTTCGTGAACGTGAATACAATCTTTATATTTACATTCGCTGAGTTCATCGATTTCTTTGAAAAGTTTTTTTACATCAGTTGGAAGTAAAAAATTGAACTTAACGTTCGAAAACCCCGGAGTGTCGACGATTGAAGAATTTTTATCAATTTTATAAATCTGACAGTGTCTCGTCGTGTGAACTCCACGTTTCGTTTTTTCGCTCACATTTTTTGTTGCAAGGTTGTGAATACCTTCTGTCAAATAGTTGATGATTGTTGTCTTTCCAACCCCTGATGCACCACAGAGAATACAAACATTGTCTTTCATAAACTCGCTCAGCGGTTCTGTTCCGATGTGCAAAGTTGCAGAGGTAAAAAATAGTTTGTATCCCAATGGTTCGTAGATGTTTTTTATTTCCTCAATCAACGCTTCGTCTTTGTTTAAGTCACATTTATTAAAACAAAGAACAGGTGTGATTTTGTGATATTCGCAAAGAGCGATATAGCGGTTCAGTTGTTCAAAATCGAAGTCGGGATTTTTCAGGGCAGAAACGATGATTGCCTTAGAAATGTTTGCGACTTTCGGTCTTGAGATGAAATTTTTTCTTGGAAAAACTTTTGAAATAAATGCCTGAGTGCTATCTGGCGTTAGTGCATCTAATTCAACGAAATCGCCTACAATAACCGATTCGAATTTCTTTTTCAAAATTTCTCGCAACTTACATTCTATTAAGCCGATTTCCGTATCCGCATAATAAAAATCCGAAATAATTTTTACAACATGACCTATCATATCTCTGATTTTACAATAAAACCGCACGAAATAACAGAAAAACATAATTCTTATTAAAATAATACTTTTTATTTTTGTTTCAGATATAATAAAAATATACAGTTATGGACATGTAGAAAAAGAAAGAAAGAAAACGACCATGATTAATGAAGTCAAAAAAACCGAATTTGCAATAGGAGGCAAAACGGTCGTAATCGAAACAGGTAAGTATGCAAAATCTGCTGCTTCATCGGTTACGGTAAGATGTGGCGACACAATGTTATTTGTTCATGCGGCAGTTAGCCCTGAACCAAGAGTCGGAATCGATTTTTTCCCACTCTTAATCGATTATGAAGAAAGAATGTCCGCTATCGGTAAAATTCCGGGCGGGTACAACAGAAGTGAAGGTAAAGCGTCAGATAAGGCTATCTTGGCATCAAGATTAATCGATAGACCTATCAGACCTTTGTTCCCTAAAGGTTACAGAAACGATATTCAAATCGTTGCACAATTATTCTCTTCTGACCAAGAAAATCAACCTGACGTTTTGGCAATCTTGGGTGCATCTTCAGCATTAATGCTCGCAGGTGTTCCTTTTGAAGGCCCTGTCGGTGCTGTTAGAGTCGGAAGAATTGACGGTCAAATGATTGCAAACCCGACATACTCTGAATGTGAAAAATCAGATATGAATATTGTTATCGCAGGTACTAAAGATTCAATCATCATGGTTGAAGCAGGTTGCGAATTCGTTTCAGAAGACGATATTATGTCAGCAGTTGAATTTGCTCAAAAAGAAATCGCTGTTCAATGCGATGCTCAAATTGCATTCGCAGCAGATTGCGGTGTTGAAAGACCTGAATTTGTTAACCCGAACGATACATCAGAAATCAAAAAAGTTCTCGAAGAAATGTGCTACGATGCGGTTTATGATGCATATCACAACTTCGACAGAGAATACAGAAAACAAAAACTTGAAGAAACAAAAACTAAGGCTCGTGAATACTTCGACAACCTTGACGATGAACACCCCATTAAGAAAATGATGACAGAAACAGGCATCGACTTTGTTGCAGAAGAATTCAAATACCTCGAAAAGAGAATTATGAGAGCAATGATTGTAAACGAAGGTGTCAGAGCAGATGGTAGACACGTTGAAGATGTTCGTCCTATTTGGTGTGAAGTTGGTGTTCTTCCGAGAGCACACGGTTC